>WBZQ01000095.1_pt1 | contig 86689 bp, 78 predicted proteins | sample 5204251 | NCBI WGS metagenome assembly WBZQ01 (sample SAMN12412402, study PRJNA552823) | activated sludge metagenome | isolation source: activated sludge from nitrification reactor of wastewater treatment plant... | place: USA: Virginia | collected 2017-09
TCGCTGTCGGGCACGAGCACCGCCGCGCCCGCATCGACCAGCCATCGCGCGTTCTTGGTCTGGTGGTCGCCGGTGGCGAACGGGTAGGGCACGAGGATCGCCGGCCGCCCGATGGCGGCGATCTCGAAGATGGTGCCGCCCGCACGCGAGACCACGACGTCGGCGGCCGCAACCGCGTCGTGGAAGTTGCCGAGAAACCCGATGAGCCGGTAGCGCGGGGCGGGCGGGGCGCCGCCAAGCAGCTCGCGTACCGCCTCCACCTGCCCGGCCCCGGCCAGGTGCAACAGGGTGAACGGCGGGCCGCCGCGATAGGCGTTCGCGATCGCCGTGTTGATGGTGCGGGCGCCCTGGCTGCCTCCGGCAACCAGCACGCAGACCTCGTCGTCGGGGATGTCGAGCGCGGCGCGCCCGGCCGCGCGGTCGGCGTGTACCACCGCGTCGCGCACCGGGCGACCGGTCACGACGTAGCGCTCACCGGTGCGTCCGCCGATCGGGAACGCCAACGCCACGCGCCGGGCGAGTGGCGCCGCCAGCCGGTTGGCAAGACCCAGGTGAGAGTCGGCCTCGGTGAGCAGCAGGGGGATGCGAAGCAACCGCGCCGCCACGGCGACCGGCCCGGCCATGTACCCGCCGCCCCCCACCACGACGTCGGCCCGCCGACGGCGAAGCACGCGCATCGCCCGGGGTACCGCCGCCAGGGTCAGACCGACCGTACGCAGGTTCGACAGGCTCAGACGGCGTGCCAGGCCGCGCATCGGCACGACGTCCTCGTCGTAGCCGTCGGCAGCCACCAGACCATGACCACTGCCTCGCCCCGTTCCGATGAAGGAGACCGAGGCTCCCCTAGCTCGCAAGGCGTCGGCGATCGCGAGCGCCGGCGTGACGTGTCCGGCCGTCCCGCCCGCCGCGATCACCACGCGCAGCGCCGGTTCCTTGGCGCCGTCCGGTTGCATTGGCCCCCTGGTGAGAGATGTTGACGAGGATTCCGATGCCGGCGAGCGACACCAACAGATTCGTACCACCTGCGGAGACGAACGGCAGCGGCACCCCGGTGATCGGGAACGCTCCGAGCACCTGTGCGAGGTTGATGGCGCCCTGCAGGCAGACCATCGTGGTGATGCCGACCCCGAGCATTCGCAGGTGTATCGACTTCGTTCGCATCGCGATGCGGAAGCCGACGACGCCGATGGCGATGAACGCGAGCATGACCGATACGAGTCCCACCAGTCCGAGTTCCTCGCCGATGATGGCGGCGATCATGTCGGTGTGGGCCTCCGGCAGGTAGTTGTTCTTCTGGATGCTGTTGCCGAGACCGCGGCCGACCACGCCGCCCGACCCGATGGCGATCTGTGCCTGCACGTTCTGGAACGACTGCCCGGTGGGCTGGGCCCACGGATCGATGAACGACTCCACGCGGTTGCGCTGGTACGGCGAGATGGCGATCGCCAGCACCGCCATGCCGACGCCGACGGCGGCGACGATGCCGAGCGTCCGCAGCGGCGCACCGGCGACGAACACCATGGCGAACGCGATCGCAACGACGATGGCGGCGGTGCCGAGGTCCGGCTCGAGCACGATGAGCCCCGCGAAGAGCGCGGTGAGCCCGATGAACGGCACGAGCCCGCGCTCGGCCTTGACGAGTTTCGGGTTGGCGGCGACCATCGTCGCGATCCAGAGGATCAGGGCGAGCTTCGCGATCTCAGACGGCTGCAGCTGGAAACCACCGATCGTCAACCAGCGCGTGGCGCCGTTGATCTTCGGCGCCATCGGTGCCGGCAGCACGAACACGGCGAGGAGCATCGCGAGCGCCACCCCCACCGCCGGGCGCGCGAGCCGCTCGAGGGCCACCGGCCGTACCCGCATGCAGATGGCCAGCGCGCCGAAGCCGAGCAGGGCGTAGAGCACCTGCTTCTGCACCGGCCCGATGGCGCTGTCGCCCGAGATCACCGCGTGCGCGCTGGTGGCCGAATAGACCATCACGAGCCCCAGGCAGACGAGGAACAGCACGGCGCCGATCAGGATGCGCGCGTCCCCCGCCCGGGCGGGTGCGCGGCGGCGCGCAGGACGAGTGCGCTGTGGAGTCGGGGCCACGAAGTTCAGTTCGACGTCCGCGCCTGTCCCCCTTGGCCGCGGTTCCCCCCGAACCACCCGCTAGTCGTGGGCCAGCGACCCCACTGCGGCACGGAAATCGGCCCCGCGCTGCTCGAAGTCGGCGTACTGGTCGAAGCTCGTGCACGCCGGGGCAAGGAGCACGACGTCTCCTGGTCGAGCGGCCTCGTGGGCGTTGCGTACAGCCGTTGCCATGGCACCGCCGATGGCGACGGGCACACCCACCGCCTGCAACTCCGCTGCGAGTTCGTCGGCAGCCTCACCGATGAGATGCGCCGACAGCACTCGACCCGCAGCTCGCGCGGCCAGCGGACCGAACGGCGTGCCCTTCGCGCGCCCTCCGGCGATGAGGTGCACCTGCTCCGGATAGGCGTCGAGTGCGGCCATCGCGGCATCCGGGTTGGTTGCCTTGGAGTCATTCACATAGGTCACGCCATCGATCACGCCGACCACCTCGAGCCGATGTGGCACGCCGGGGAAGCTCGCCAGACCCGCTGCCAGCGCGTCCGCCGTCGCGCCGGCGTGCGCGGCAACGGCCACCGCCGCCATGGCGTTCTGCCGGTTGTGGGCACCGCGCAGGCTCACCTCGTCCCAGCCGGCCACCAGACCCAGATCCAGGTGGTGCAGTCCGCCCTCGCCCCACGCGATCGCGGTATTGGTGGGCGCTCCCGGATCGACCGTGTACATCAGGGCACCGCCGGGAATGACGGTCCCGGCCGGTGCGATGGCGAGGTCGCGTGGCTTCAGCCGCTCGAAGATCCGCAGCTTCGCCGCCGCGTAGGCGTTCATGTCGCCGTGGCGATCGAGGTGGTCCGGTGCGAGGTTCAGCAGCACCGCGGCACGGGGATGGAACGCGTCGGCCACGTCCTCCAACTGGAAGCTGGAGCACTCGACCACAAGCCAGGTGTTCGGATGGATGCCGTCGACAAGCCCGCAGACAGGCGTGCCCTGGTTGCCGCAGGCCACGGCAGCGACGCCCGCGGTGCGCAGCAGGTGGGCGGTGAGCTCCGTGGTGGTCGTCTTGCCGTTGGTCCCGGTGATGGCGATCATCGGGTTCTCCAGATGGCGAGCCGCCAGCTCGAGCTCGCTGATGATGGCCGTGCCGGCCGCTCGTGCCGCAACGATCTGGGGAGCGTCGGCGGGGACACCGGGACTCTTGACGACCAAGTCGACGTTCGCGACCGGGTCGGCAGACCCGCTGCGCACGTCGACGCCGAGTGCCACCAGGTCCGGTGCCTCGACATCGGCCGAGTCGACCGCGACGACCTGCCAACCGCGGCGTACCAGCAGTGTCGCGGCGGCGCGGCCCGACCGTGCCAGCCCGACCACCAGCGCGCGACTCACACCAGATCCCGGAAGAACAGCGTGAAGCCGGTGGCCGCCAGCAGCGAGGCGATGAGCCAGAAGCGCACGATGATCTTCGTCTCGCTCCAGGCGGCCATCTCGAAGTGGTGGTGGATCGGGGTCATCAGGAACACCCGCCGCCGCCACTTCTTGAAGACCACCACCTGCACGATCACCGACAGGGCCTCGATCACGAAGACGCCGCCGATCACGATCAGCAGGATCTCGGTCTTGGTCATGATCGCCATCGAGGCGATGGCGCCGCCCAGTGCGTACGAGCCGGTGTCGCCCATGAACACCCCGGCCGGGAACGAGTTGAACCACAGGAAGCCGAGGCAGGCGCCCACCATGGCCGCCGCGAAGATGGCCAGGTCGCGCCCGACGGGGCCGGCGATCGCATTGCCCACCGTCTGGCTGGCGACGAACGCCATGCCGGTGTAGGCCAGCAGCACCACCCCGCCGGTGCCGGCGGCAAGGCCATCGAGGCCGTCGGTCAGGTTCACCGCGTTCGCAAAGCCGCTGATGATGAGGTAGACGACGGCGGTGAACAGGTAGGGCCCGACCTCCACGGCGCGGTCCACGATCGGCAGCTGCAGGGTGGTCTCGAACCCGCTCACGCGTACCGCGATGAGCGAGAACACGATCGAGATCACAAGCAGCAGCAGCATGCGCCACTTGCCGGCCAGGCCGCCCGAGCGACGGTGCCACACCTTCATGAGATCGTCGGCGAACCCGATGGCACCGCAGGCCACCGTGGTGGCGAACACGAGCATGGCGGAGGTGCTGCGCGACGACAGCAGCAGGAACGGCAGGGCCATGGCCACCAGGATCAGCACGCCGCCCATCGTGGGCGTTCCCTGTTTCTTGGCGTGGGCGTCGGGAATGAGCCCGTCGGGGCGCACGAACTGGCCCACCTCGTTCTCGCGCAGCCAGTCGATCGCCTTCGGCCCGAGGAACATGAGCAGTGTGGCGGCCGCGATGGCGGCGATGAGAACGCGCTCCACTGCTACCCGGCCGCGATCACGTTACTCAGGCGTTCCAGGGCCATTCCGCGGGAGCCCTTGAGCAGCACCACGTCCCCGGCCTGCAGGTGCTCACCGATGGAGCCGAGCGCGGCTTCGACGCTGGGGTAGTGCACGCCCGGCACCCCGTCGGCGCCCTTCAGATACCAGGCGGCGCGGGTACCGATGCCGATCACCAGATCGACGCCCGCGGCCTTTGCCGCCTCGCCGACCTCCCGGTGAAGGTCCATCTCGCCTCCGCCCAGCTCGAACATGTCGGCCAGGATGGCGACGCGCCGACCCGGCCGGGTCACGAGGTCGGAGAGCGCCGCACGCATCGCGATCGGGTTGGCGTTGTAGCAGTCCTCGACGAGCGTGCCGCCCACCACAAGCTCACGGATGTTGCCCCGCATCGCCGACAGTGTCACGGGCACGTGGGTGCCGGCGGCGGGCGCATGCCCCACCGCCTCGCAGCAGGCGTAGGCAGCCGCGGCACACCGGTACTGCCAGGCCGTCGTGAGCGGCATGTCGAGCTCCACGGGCGGGCGATCGCCGAAGCGCGCCACGCGCACCTCGGCGTTCAGCGTGGCCAGCAGCGGCTCCAGCAGCGGTTCGCCATCGGGCACGACGGCGGTACCGCCGTGCGGCAGCGCTTCCAGCAGCTCGAACTTGGCCCGCGCGACGTTTTCCACCGTGCCGACCAGCTCCAGGTGCACCGGGCCGATGGCGGTGACGCAGCCCACCGTCGGCGGCGCGAGGCGCGCCAGCTCGGCGATCTGCCCCATGCCGCGCATGCCCATCTCGATCACGGCGATCTCGGTGTGCTCGGGCAGATCCAGCAGGGCCAGCGGCACGCCGATCTCGGTGTTGCGGTTGCCCGGCGTGCCCTCCACTCGCGCTCCGGCCGCGGCGAGCATCGCCACAAGAATGTCCTTCGTGGTGGTCTTGCCCGTGGCGCCGGTCACGCCGATCACCGTCGCGCCGCTGCGCGCGAGCGCAAGGCGCCCAGCGGCCTGCAGGACGCCCGTGGGGTTGTCGGACACGATCACCGGCTTGCCGATCGCGATGAACTCGCCCTCCAGCCACTGCCAGGTGCGCTCACCGATGACCGCCGCTGCGGCGCCGGCCCGCAGCGCGTCGGGTGCGTAGTGCGACCCGTCCTGGGTCTCACCGCGGATGCCGACGAACAGCGAGCCCTCGGGCACGTTGCGCGAGTCGACACAGGCACCAGTGAACTCGACGTTCGGCGAACCGTAGGGCAGGCGGCTCCCGCCGGCGACCTTCATCACGTCGTTCACGCAGAGCTTCATACGAGCGCCTCCAGCACCTCGCGAGCCACCTCGCGGTCGTCGAACGGGCGCTTCACCCCGTTCTGTTCCTGGCCCCGCTCGTGTCCCTTGCCGGCGATGATGACCACGTCGCCGTCGGCGGCCTGGTCCACCGCCAGCGCGATGGCGGCACGTCGATCGGCCTCGACGATCAGCTCGGTGTCGCCGACGACCGCGCCCGCGACGATCTCGCCGATGATGTGGTCGGGGTCCTCCGTGCGCGGGTTGTCGGAGGTGACCACCGTCACGTCGGCAAGGCGTCGGGCGATTTCGCCCATCTGCGGTCGCTTGCCGCGGTCGCGGTCGCCGCCACAGCCGAACACGACGATGAGGCGCTTGCCGTCGGGCACCAGCTTGCGTCCCTCGACGAGCACGTTCTCGAGCGAATCCGGCGTGTGGGCATAGTCGACCAGCACCTCGAAGGGCTGCCCGGCGTCGACCGGCTCGAAGCGACCGGGCACACCGCTGACATTGTCGATGCCCTCGCGGACGGCCTCGTGCGGCAGACCGAGCAGCTCGCTCACCGCCACCACCCCGGTGACGTTCGCGACGTTGAACAGGCCGCGCAAGCTCGAACGGATGGCGAACGGGCCGCGTGGCGTCTGCATGGATGCGCGGAAGCCGCCGCGCGCCATGCGCAGGTCGGCCGGCCGCACGTCGGCCGACAGATCGTGCACTGCGTAGGTCAACACGTCGGCCTCGCTCGCCAGGCGCCGACCGAACTCGTCATCGATGTTCGTCGCCCCCGGCGGCGTCGGCCCCTCGCCCTCGGGCCGCACGAACAGGCGACGCTTGGCGGCGTAGTAGTCCTCGACGTCCGGGTGGTAGTCCAGGTGATCACGCGTGAGGTTCGTGAAGAGCGCCGCGGCGAACTCGAGCCCCGCCACCCGACGCTGGGCGAGCGCGTGCGACGAGACCTCGATGGCGCAGGCCGTGTCGCCTGCGGCCACCATGCGGGCCAACAACGCCTGGAGATCGACGCTCTCGGGCGTGGTGTGCGAGACCGGCACGACCTCACCGCCCACACGCGCCTCGATGGTTCCGATGAGCCCGCAGGGCATCCCGGCGGCCTCGAAGATCGCGCGCATCAGAAAGGCGCTCGTGGTCTTGCCGTTGGTTCCGGTGATACCCACCACCCGCAGGGCCCGGCTGGGATCGCCAGCGAGGCGGGCCGCCACGAGCGCCATGGCAAGGCGGGAGTCGGGCACCACCATCTGCGGCACGTCGAGCGGCAATGCGCGCTCGACGATGAGCGCCGACGCACCGGCCGCCACGGCCTGGGGTGCGAAGTCGTGCCCATCGGCGTTCACCCCACGCAGGCACGCAAACGCCATGCCGGGTGCGGCGTGGTCGGAACGGTAGGTGACCGCGGTGATATCGGCATCAGGGCCACGCGAATGCACGCTGGCTCCGGGGACACCCGCGGTGAGATCTCGGAGCATCATCGGCGACTCGATCCTACAGGCGGCGCTCGGAATGCCCGATCAGTTCGGGGGGATGCTGAGCGTGCTCAGCGCGTAGTCGCCGACCGCCCTGAACACGGGTGCGGCGACCACCCCGCCGGTGTGCGGGCCGGCCGGATCCGGGTCGTCGATCATCACGGCAATCACCAGCTGGGGCTTGTTGGCCGGCACGAAGCCGATGAACGACGACCGGTAGCGGTCGACGTACTTGTTCCCCTCCACCTTCTGGGCGGTTCCGGTCTTCCCCGCCACGCGGTAGGAGTTGATCGCCGCCTCGATGCCGGTACCCGTGGACCCCTCCACCACTCGCTCCATGATGGCCGTGAGCTCGTTGGCCGTCTGCTGGGAGAAGATCCTGACCGGGGACTGATGCGCCGATGCACGCCCGTTGACCGACTGCACGACGTAGGGCGTCACGAGCTCACCGCCGTTGGCGATGGCCGCGTAGGCGCGCACCTGCTGGATCATCGTGGCGTCGAGGCCCTGCCCGAACGGGATGTTCACCGCCTGGCCGGCATTCCACTTGAGCTTGGGCAGCAGCCCCGCCGACTCGTTGCCGAGGTCGATGCCGGTCTTGTGGCCGAAGCCGAAGCGGTCCATCCAGTAGCGCAGCTTGTTGCGGCTCTTCAGCGCCTGGGAGATCATGATCGTGCCGACGTTGCTCGACTTCTGCAGGATCTGCGCGGTGGTCATCACCTCGTTCGCGGTGCGCTTGTGGGCCTCTTCGACCTTGCGCATCTTGCCCTCGAACATGAACTCCTTGTAGGGCGGCACGTTGTAGGCCGTGGTCGGGGTGGTGAGCCCCTCCTCCAGCGCCCCGGCCACCGTGATGACCTTGAAGACGGAACCCGGCTCGTAGGGGTCCGTCACCGCACGCGCCTGCGTGGCGCTCACATCCAGGTTCGCGCGGTTGTTGGCGTTGACGCGCGGCACCGATGCCATGGCGATGATCGCGCCGGTGTTCGGGTCCATGATCACACCGGTGGCGCCCTTGGCCTTCGTCTCGGCGACGGTCGCCAGCATCGTCTCTTCCAGCTTGCGCTGGATCGCCGCGTTGATCGTGAGCTGGATGCCCTTGCCCGGCACCGGCTCGGTGAGGTTCTGGATGCGCACGGTCACGCCTGCGCGCGGATCGCGCACCTCGACCCGCTTGCCGTCCTTCCCCGCCAGCTTGGCGTCCAGATGGGCCTCGAGACCCTCCACGCCCTTCCCGGTATCGAGCGATGTGAAACCGATCACCTGTGCCGCCACCGGACCCATCGGGTAGCTGCGCCGGGTGGTGCGACGGAAGTTCACGCCCGGCAGCGAGAGCTTGCGCAGGTGCTCGCCGTCGCGGATGCTGGCCGTCTTGGTGATGACCACGTAGGCCTTCTTCGCCGACAGCTGGGAGATGATGCGTTCGCGCTGTGCAGGCGTCCCGCCCAGCGTCGAGAGCAGGGTGTCGGCTGTGCGGGCCGGATCGACGACGAAGCGCCCGTCGGCCGTGATCTCCATCGTGGGCTGATCGACGGCCAGGTACTGGTTGTCGGAGCTCAGGATCGCGCCCCGCTCCGCCGGCATCGTGATGTTCAACAGGTGCTGGCGATCCGCCTTCGACGAGAGCCACGACGCCCGCACCACACCCAGCCAGGCGGCGCGCATGGCCAGCAAGGCGAAGATGCCGACGACGAGCACGGCAAGGAGCTGAATACGACGTGCAGACGCCCGCCCGGTGATTGCCTTGGCCACGGAGTGCGCGCCTACGGGTCCAGGGGGCGCGCGCGCACGAAGCGCAGTTGGTCGCTGCCGGGCAGCACCATGCCATACGTCTGGGCCTGGCTTGCCACCTTCACATCCTTGCGGGCCTGGGTCGCCTTGTACTGGGCGATCTCCTCCTGCACCAACGCGGACTGACGGACGATCTGGCCCTGACGCTTGGTGACCTTCAGCTCGGCCGAGTTCACATAGACGACGCCGGCGAACAGCAGCGCCACGAGCGGGATTGTGGCCAGACCCAGACGCAGGCGAAAGCGTGCGCGCCGACGGCGCCGCTGAACGACCATGGGCCGCGGGCGCGGGGCGCGCTGCGGCTGGCGAGCCGGCCGCGCCGGTGCCGTGGCGGCACGGCCCATCAGGCCGCCTTCACCAGCGCACGCATGCGCGCGGAGTGGGCGCGCGGGTTGCGCTCGAGTTCATCCTTGCGTGGCGCGACCGACTTGGCGAGGGCCAGCGTGGCCTCGGGCACACGGCCGCACACGCACTCAGGCAGGTCCGGCGGGCACACGCACCCGCGTGACTTCGCCTGCATGAAGCGCTTGACGATACGGTCCTCGAGCGAGTGGAACGCAATCACCACGAGGCGGCCGCCGGGGGCGAGCACGTCGAACGCGCGCTGCAGGCCCTGTTCGAGGATGCCGAGCTCGTCGTTCACCACGATCCGCAGCGCCTGGAACACGCGCTTGGCGGGATGGCCGCCGGCAAACAGGGCGGGTGTGGGAATGGAGCTGCGGATGATCTCCACCAGGTCGCAGGTCGAGGTGACGGGCTGGGTGGCGCGGCGGGCGACGATCGCGCGGGCGATCGACTTGGCGTAGCGCTCTTCTCCATAGGTACGCATCCAGCCGACCAGTTCCTCTTCCGATGCGCTCGCGAGCAGGTCGGCCGCGGAGGGTCCGGCGGTGGGGTCCATACGCATGTCCAGCGGGGCGCTGCGCGAGTACGAGAAGCCGCGCTCGGGCCGGTCGATCTGCATCGACGACAGGCCCAGGTCCATGAGGATGCCCTGCGCCACCACGCCCTCGCCGTCGAGCTGGTTCAGCCCCTCGGCGAAGTCGGCGCGCACGAAGCGGGTGCGGCAGTCGACCTGTTCGGAGAACGCGATGAAGTTCGGCTCGGTGGAGCCGTCGCGGTCGATCCCGATGTAGGTGCCCTTGCGACCCACCGTGGGCGCGATGGCGCGGGCGTGACCGCCGGCGCCGAACGTGCAGTCGATGATCGTGTCGCCCGCACGGGGTGCGAGGGCGGCGACGACCTCGTCCAGCAGGACGGGTTCGTGGATCACGCGATCAACGGCCAGCTTCGACAAGACGCCTGCCAATTTCCGACACCCCCTCTTTGTCCATCTCGTCGAAATCCTGGTCGAGGCGACCGGGATCCCACAGTTCCAGATAGTCGACCTGGCCGAGCACGCTCACCTTCCCGTCCAGTCCGGCCCGCTGACGCAGACCGGCCGGAACGAGGATGCGGCCCTGCTTGTCGAGCGACTCCTGCTCGGCGAGCTGACCGATGATGAGCCGGCGCAGGCGCCGTTCGTCGTCGTTCAACGGGTTGAGCTCGCCGCCGAAGATCTCACGAAGCTTCTCGGCCCAACGGTGACGCGGTACCACGATCAGACACGGGTCGAACCACGGCGCCACGACGGCCCCATGCGGAAACGCCCACCGCAACTTCGCCGGAATGGCGAGTCGCGAGCGGTCGTCGAGGGTGCATTCATGCCGGCCGTTGAGCTCTTCCCGTTGCATCGCGGTCCCCACCCTACCCCACTGCTCCCCACAAAACAACCCAAATTCCCCACTGGGCCTGCGATTGCGCCCCATCGGCACCCGATCGCTCCCGGTGCACCGTCGATTGCTGAAACGGCTCGCTGCACGGCACGTTGCATTGCAAACATGTGTTCGCCTCTTGCGCGAACATGTGTTCGGTCGTATCGTTCGGCCTATGAACAGCGCACATGCCCACGCACACTCCGAACGGCACCAGCCGATCCGCCGTCACCTGACGCTGGTGGAGCCCCTGCCGGAGGCGACCGCTCCGCCCCGCAGCGCAGCGCTTGGGGCGCTGCTCGCCGGGCTGTCGTCCGGGTTCGTACTCGCTGCGCTGGCAGCCCTGTTCGGCGGCGGCAGCCCGGCGGCCGCATTGGCAATGGCCGCCATCTGCCTGATCGCAATGGCCGGGGCGCTGGGCCAGGCGCGACGTGTGACGGTTCGTCGCCGGGCTGATCGCAGGGCGGCGCGCAGACGCACGGCCACGGCGCCGCAGCTGGGCGCCGCTGGTCCGCACACCATCGAGCGGCGCGCCGCCTGAAGGCGAGCGGTCACCGTGCCAGGACGACGGCGATGAATCCCGGTTCGCCTCCTGCGGTGGTGATCGACTGGTCAGACGGCGACTACGGGCGGTTCGCGCGGACGCTCGAGCCTGCTGCCCGGCAGGTTGTTGCGCATATCGCCGCAGGACCCGACATGCGCGTGATCGACGTCGGATGCGGCACCGGCAACGCTGCGCTGTGTGCCGCGGCGGCGGGAGCATCGGTGCGCGCGGTCGACCCGGCCCCCGGCCTGCTCGACGAACTGGGACGCCGGGCACAGGCGGACGGACTGACGATCGAGCGGGTCTGCTTGGAGGCCGAGGCGCTGCCGGAGGGCGACTTCGACGCCGCGATCAGCGTGTTCGCCGTGATCTTCGCCGCCGATGCTCCGGCAGCCCTGCGTGGCCTGGTGCGAAGCGCGCGGATCGGCGGCCGTGTTGCGCTCACGAGCTGGCGCGGAGACGGCGCGCTTGCCGCGATCGCCGCGATCATCCGGCCCCACCTCCCCGTGCCGGCCGGGACGGAGCGCCCGATGTGGGAGGACCCGGCCTGGGTCGCGCGGCTGCTCGAGGCCGCGGGGGCACATAACGTGACCGTCACCGAGCACGCGATCGTGCACCGCGGGCCATCGCCGACCGCATGGCTCGAGGAGATCGAACGCCTCCACCCCTTCTGGCGGTGGGTCCGCCGGCAGGTCGACGCGGCCACCTGGACCGCGATTCACGACGAGAGCCTGCGCGCGCTCGAGGTGGGGAACGAGGATGCGACCGCGTTCGCGACGACGGCGACCTACATGCTCGTCGGTGCGATGCGCGCGACCTGACGGCGCGGGCGGTCAGCCGACGGGCGCATCCAGCCGGGAGAGGATGAACGCGTAGATGAGCGCCGTGTCCTCGTGGGCCCGATAGCGACCCGACGCCCCGCCATGCCCGGCCTCCATTCTGGTGACGAACAGGATCGGAGCATGGCCGGTGCCGATTCGGCGCAGGCGCGCCACCCACTTCGCCGGTTCCCAGTACTGCACCTGGGAGTCATGAAGACCCGTCAGAACGAGCATGGCGGGGTAGGCCTGGGCGGTCACGTTGTCGTACGGCGAATACCCCAGAATGTTGGTGTAGGCATCCACCTCGACCGGGTTGCCCCACTCCTCGTACTCGTTCGTGGTGAGCGGGATCGTCGGGTCGAGCATCGTGGTCACTACGTCCACGAACGGCACCTGGGCGATGATGCCGCGGTAGTCGCCGGGCGCCATGTTTGCGATCGCGCCCATCAGAAGCCCTCCGGCGCTGCCGCCGGCGGCGAACACCGCGTCCGGACTGGCCACCTTGCTGGCGACCAAGTGGCGTGTGACGTCGATGAAGTCCGTGAACGTGTTGCGCTTGTGTCCTTGGCGCCCGTCCTCATACCAGCGGCGCCCGAGCTCCTGGCCGCCGCGGACGTGGGCGATGGCGAGCACGAACCCACGGTCGGCCAGCGACAGCCATGAGGCCCGGAAGTGCGGGTCGGTGCTGATGCCATAGGCCCCGTAGGCGTACTGCAGGAGCGGGGCTGTCCCGTCGAGCGGTGTGTCCACGCGCCGCATCAGCGACACCGGGATGGATGTGCCGTCGGCCGCCGTCGCATGTAGGTGATCGGACGTATAGCGGGCCGGGTCGAAGTCCTCGCCCGCGTAGGCGCGCTTGAGCAGGATGCGCGAACCCGTGGTGAGATCGACCTCCATGTCGGACGACGGTGTGGTGAGCGACGAGTACACGTAGCGCAGCCGCGTGGTGTCCTGCTCGCGGTGCGGGCCAATGAACATACTGGAGGCCGGATCGTCGGACGCGACCGTGAAACCGTCGCCGCCAGACCAGGGAATGGTGCGCAGTCGCAGCAGACCCCCGTCCCGGACGTTCAGCACGAGGTGATCGCGCAGCACGAGCGCCGAGTCGATGAACACGTCGGGATCGTGTGCCACGACCTCCCGCCATTGCGCTGGGTCGGCGCTGACGCCGATCGGCACGCGCACGATCTTGAAGTTCGGCGCAGCCAGGTTGGTGCGAATCACGAACGTGCCGTCGAGGTCGTCCACGTGGTACTCGTGCCCCTCGGAGCGCGGCACGACGGCAGCGAACGCGAGCGCCAGGTCGCCGGCCGGCGCTGCGAGGGTCTCGGTGGTGTCGGTGCTGTCGAGATCGACGTAGAGGTAGCGCCCCGAGCGGCCGCGCCGCACGCTGAGGTAGAACGCGACGTCGTCGTTGGCGAACAGCAACCGCGCGTCGGCGGGGTCGTCGCCCAGACGGTGTGCGCGCACCCGGATGCCGAGCAGGGTGACCGGATCCTGCTCGATGAAGACGAGAGTGGTGCCGTCGTCGGCCCAGGCGATGGCGGGCTCGACGCCGCCGATGCGGTCGGGCAGGTCGATCCCCGTTGCCAGATCGCGCACCCGCAAGGTGTACTGGCGCCGGCTGAGCGTGTCTTCCGTGAAGGCGAGGAAGCGCCCGTCGGGGCTCACCTCGAGTGCGCCGACCGAGTAGTAGTCGTGACCGTCCGCCTCGACGTTGGCGTCGACCAGGATCTGGTCCTCGCCCTGCTGGCCGTGGCGGCGAACGTACTGTGGGTACTCGGCACCCGGCAGGAAGCGCAGGCTGTACCACCAGTCGCCCTCCTGCACGGGCACGCTGGCGTCGTCCGGTTTGATGCGCGCGATGAGTTCCGCGTACAGCACCTCGCGCTGCTCTGCGTATGGCGCGAGCACCGCCTCTGCGTAGGCGTTCTCGGCGTCGAGGTGCGCGATGATCTCGGGCGACGAGCGCGAATCGTCGCGCATCCAGTAGTACTCGTCCTCGCGGTCGCCGTGCGGCGAGCGCACCGTGTGCGGGCGCTGGGGCGGGTCGGGGGGTTGCGGGTGCGGGTTGTCGGCCATGTTGGGTGCGGGAAGGTGCGGGGCAGCATCTTGACACGTCCGCCGCACCTGATGAGGCCCATTTTGCGCTCCCGGTCGGACGTGATGGCGGCGTATCCGACGTTGCCGGCTCGACGGCGACAGCGCCGGGTATCTGATGTCCGCACTGGTGGCCGCTGGGCGGCTGCGCCGCCGACGAGTCGGTCACAATCTGCACGACCACAGCTTCTCCGGATGAGGCGACCACCGATGGCACCGGCGAGATCTTCCAGCGGGACCGCATCACCGCAACGGCTGGCGGTGCTGGGCGATGTGCACGCGAATCTGCCGGCCCTGACCGCAGTGCTGACGGCGATCGACGCGATCGGGCTGACCGACGGCATCGTTACCGGCGATCTGGTCATGCGCGGCGATCATCCCGAGGAATGCGTGCGTGCACTCGCCGGCCGGAGGTGGCCGGCGGTGGCAGGCAACACCGACCTGAAGGCGGCGGTGCAGCCGCCCCGCCCGCCGGCGCACCCGGCGTCGGCACGGGTCGGCTCGCGCTCCTGGACGGCGCGGCGACTGTCGGACCAGAGTCTCGACTACCTTCGTGGCTTGCCACTCACGCAGCGAGTCATGCTCGGTGACCGCACCGTGCTTGTGATGCACGGGTCGCCGGAGAGTCCCAACCGGTCCCTGTTCGATCCCCTTTCCACAGAGGCGGAACTGGCCGCCCTCGTTGGGCGGTTTCGTGTCGACGCCATCGTGTGCGGCCACACGCACATTGCGATGGCCGTGCGGGTGGCGGGGTGTCTGTTCGTGAATCCCGGCAGCGTGGGCGAATCGCTCACCGACGCATGCCGTCCGAGTTGGGCCTGGCTGCAGGCGACCGACGACGGTCTCGAGGCGCATCTGGAAGTCGTCGAGGATCCGCTCGCACGCATGCGGGTGCCTCGCGGGGGCCACCGTGAGTCGTGACCCCCGGGGCGGTTCACGCCGGTGGCAGGCGCTTCGGGCCGTGGATCAAGTTGCCGCGGCCGCCCGGGCATGTCCCTCGGCGGTCACCCGACGGATGAACGCGGCCGACCGCGAAAAGACCTCCGCGGCGTCGTTGTCGAGTGTGGCGACGTGGTAGCTGTTCTCCAGCCAACGCCATTCGATCTGCGGTGAGTTCACACCATCCCGAATCACCTTCTCGCTGAGGTCGTCGACGACGTGATCGACGGTGGAGCGGAAGTAGAGGATGGGTGCGTTGACGCAGCCCAGATCGGCGCGCAGTCGCGCCCAGCCGCGCATCATCGAATGCGCTGCTCTGAGTGGTGCGCGCGTGTAGGCGTGCTCGTCCTGCCCGGGCTTCTTGATGTCGTTTGCGATCGACGGGAACGCCCGGATCACGTGTTTGAGCAGCGGGAGCACGAGCACGTCCTTGCGGCGCGTCGCTACCGCCGGGTTGACCAGGATCAGCCCGGCGACACGCTCGGGCTGATCGGCCGCCAGCCGCAGCACGAGCGCGCCCCCCAGCGACAGACCGCCGGCCACGATCATGTCGTGCGTCGCCGCCAGTTCGGCGAAGGCACGTCTGATCTCGCCATACCAGTCTTCCCACCCGGTGCGGTTCATCTCCCGCCAGCTGGTGCCATGGCTCGGCAGCCGCGGTACGACCACGCCGTAGCCATGCCCGTGCAGTGCCCGCGCCCACGGCGCGATCGCATATGGCGACCCGGTGAACCCGTGGCTGAGCAGCACGCCGATGCGGCGGCCGTCAGTCAGCTCCGGTCGGGCCGCGAGGGCAAGTTCGCCAACGTCGGGATCGATGTCCACGTGTTCATTCTGTCGCACCGCACAGGGTTCGCCACACGGGCGGCCCGACCCGTGCCGCTGGTCGTACCGTTGCTGCCCTGCGTTACCGCCACCACTCAGGGAGCAGTACGATCGGCGGGTCTGAGCGGCGGCGGGGCGTCGCGCGACGTGGCCGCGGTGGCATGGGCGGCGCTGGTGTCGCCGGCCGGGGGGCTGGGCGCGGCTCCAGGGTGTCGAGTGGCCGGCCCAGCAAGCGCACGATCGGTGGGATGACGTCGACCGGGGTTCCCCGCCCGACCCTGTGGGGCCGCAACGTCAGCAGCCCGGCGAACATGACGATGATCACGCCGACCAGCGCCAGGTATTCCGCGCCGGCCGTACCGCGTTGCTGGGTCATGGCATGCCTCCGGCCACGGTTCCGAGCTGCCGGATGAGCTCGAGCACCATCACCCCGGCCACCACGAGCAGGGCACCCGGCACCATCACCATGGCGACCACCAGTTGCACCTTCGGTGCGGCACGCGCCGCACGGTCGCGCACCGCCTGACGCCGACCCGCCCGCAATAGCACCGCGTGACGATGGAGCGTCTCGCTGACGGGTGTGCCCAGCTCATCGGCTTGTAGCAGTGCACCCACCAGCGCACGCACCTCCGGTGCACCGATCCGCTCGGCGAGCCCCGTGTAGGCAGTCCGCCGCGGCGCACCCAAGTCCATCTCACCGAGCGTCTTCTGAACCTCCTCCGCGCACGGCCCGCCCAGACGCTGGCAGGCCAGACGCAGCGCCGGCTCCAGCGGCATGCCCGCCTGCGCGCACAGCACCACGACATCGATGAGGTCCGGCAGGTCGGCGACAACTCGCGCTCGGCGCATCCGCGCCGCACGGACAAGCCAGACCGTGGGAAGGACGTAACCGACGATCGCGAGGGCGATGCCGGCGATTGCCAAGGGCGGCGACGCAACCGCGAGCACGGCGCCGAACGCGAGACCAGCCTGCGCGGAGGCCAGCCTCGCGCGCGCCACCTGGGCGGCGGTGAGGGTGGCGCCGAGCGCCGCGGCCGCGATGTTCGACTCGATGTTGTGTGACGCAGGCCCGGCCGCCAGACTTGCAGGTACCGGCAGGCGCGCAAGGGTGCGCAGCAGACCGGGAACGGGATCCGGCTGCGCACGTTGCACGCCGCTGCGCCGCCGGCGTTCGCGGACACCGAGGGCGCCGGCGCCAACGGCGAGCAACCAGAGGATCAGCGGGGAGGGCATCCGTGACCTCCGGAGTCCACGACATCGGTCGTGATGCGCCGCACAAGTACGACACCCAGGAATTCCAGCAGTGCTGCGAGCGCAAGCAGGATGCGGCCGGGCCCGTGACCGAGTGTGCGCTCGAGCGTGCCAGGCGCCGCCAACTCGACGGCCAAGCCACCAACAGCCGGCAGCCCGGCAACCAGCCAGGCCGACATCCGCGCTTGCGCCGTGGCGCTGCGCGCCTCCCGCATCAGCCGTTCGCGATCGTCGAGCTGCGCTGCGAGTCGGGCCAACCCTTCGGCGAGGTTGCCACCGACCGACCGTTGCACCACGATCGCCGTCACCAGCAGTCGCACCGCCGGGTCGGCCAGGCGCTCGGCGAACCCGGCGAGCGCCGGCTCCACCCTGGCGCCCAACCGCAGCTCGGTCGCCAGCCGCCCCAGCTCGATCGACGCCGGCTGCGGAACGTCCCGAGCAGTGCGCTCGATCGACTGGCGCAGCGACAGGCCCGCCGCCAGACCTCCCGCCAACTGCTGGGCAACCAGCGCCAGCTGGGCGGTAAAACGCGCCAGGTAACGCCGATCGGCGGAACGGACGAAGGCAACCGCCGCCGCGAAGACCATGCCGCACGCGATGGCGGCGCCCACGGCGGTGCCAAGGACCACCCACATCGCACCGCCCGCAACGAGCATCGCCGCGACCACCGCGAGCACGGCGACCTCCGCTGTGACGGGCAGGCCGGCACGCCGCAGCGTCACGCCGAGTCGCCTGGCAGGGGCCCAGCGGCCGAGCCGCACGGATGCCATGGGCCGGCCAGGCTGAACCGCCAGACGTCGTACACCCACCACCAGGCATACGGCCGACGCACCAGCACACACCCCCGGAGCGACTGCACTCATGCCGCCTCCTGCTGCGAGGCATCCGCACGGGCGCGCCCGGCCCAGGCCTCCCACCCCGGACACCAGGCGAACCGCCCAGCGTCGCCCGGAGGCGACGACGGGCGAAAATGCACCAGCGGCCGCACCACCGCCCCACCATTCGACGGCTCGACCACCGCGATCTGCACCACCCGCCGCGACCCGTCCGCCAGCCGCATCTGATGGACGATCACATCGATGGCATGCGCGACCTGATCGACCACCGCCGCATACGGGATCTCAACATCACCCATGAGCGCCAGCGTCTGCAGCCGACGAATCGCATCCTCCGGCGACGACGCATGCAGCGTCGACAACGACCCCTCATGCCCGGTCGTCATCGCCGCCAACATGTCCAGACACTCAGGACCCCGCGTCTCGCCCACGATGATGCGGTCGGGGCGCATACGGAGCGCGTTGCGCACCAGGGCGCGGATCGGAATTGCACCGGAACCTTCGATGCTCGGCGGACGGCTCTCCAAGCGAACGACGTGCTCGTGATCGAGGCGGAGCTCGGCCGCATCCTCGATCGTGATGATGCGCTCGCCGGGCGGCACGAACGCACAGATTGCTGCGAGGGTCGTGGTCTTGCCGCTGCCGGTGCCGCCTGTGACGAGGATGTTCCGCCGCGCGCGCACCGCGTCGCGCAGCAGGCTGAGCATCGAGTCGGTGAGCGTACCGGCCGCAACCAGTGCGGGGCCATCCAGGCGCCGGGTGCCGAACCGCCGAATCGTGAGCGTCGGGCCGCCGAGGCTCAACGGCGGGATGATGGCGTTCACGCGCGATCCGTCGGCCAGACGCGCATCGACCATCGGACTGGCCTCGTCGACGCGCCGTCCCAGCGGCGACAGGATGCGATCGATCGTGTGCAGGAGATGCGCATCGTCGTCGAACGCGATGTCGGCCCGGCTGATTCGACCCGCCCGTTCGACGAATACCGACTGCGGACCGTTGACCATGACCTCGGTGATCGTGGGGTCGCGCATCAGTTGCTCCAGCGGGCCGAGGCCGAGAATCTCGTCCACGACCGCCTGCACCAGCCGGTCACGCACCGCCTGTGGCAGGACCCGGCGCTCTTCGTCGATCAGTTCGAGGATGACGCCCCGAAGCGCTCGTGGCGTCAGATCGGCACGTCGCTCGGCTGCAGCGCGTGCGGCTCGTTCGCGCAGGTGACCGATCAGCGGACCAAGGGTCGTGGTATCGCTCATCCCGACGTCCCGGCCAGCGCTGCGACCGTGTTCATGAGCCGTCGCCGCCCACGCGCCGGCCAGCGTCCCGCAGCCAGCTCGCCGGCTTCACGGGTCGAGCGTGGGATCGAGGTGACGATCGACGCGCCGCATCCGCGCGCGAAGCTGCGCGCCGACATCTCCGCCGGCCGCAGTGGGCTCAACGCAATCGACATCGGACGACCCCACATCCGTTCCCGAGCGGCGGTCACGCCGGTCATCCCGGAGACGGTCGCCGGCGTCACCACGATCACTCGCCCGGCCAGTTCGGCGACCGCATCCACATGCACGCCGTACGCCCGACCCGCATCCACGACGAGCATTCCCCGCAGCGCCGCACAACGCACGAGGTCGACCACCTGAGCCGCCTGCCACGGTGTCGCGGCCCCCGGAGTCGCGGGTGACATGAGCAGGTCCACCCCGCTCTCGTGCCGGTGCGCGATCACATCGAGGTGCTCGGGACGAAGCTCCGCCAACACCGGCACGAGGTCCCCAGTGGTGCGCTGCCGCGGCACGTTCCAGCACGCGTGCGTCGCACCGCACTCGAAATCGAGATCCAGCAGGCTGACCGCGACGCCGTCGCGAGCGGCCGCAAGGGCAAGGCCTGCCGCCAGGGTGGTTGTGCCCAGGCCGCCGGCCACACCCACCACCAGGACGACGTCGCCCTCGGCGAGCTGATCCGATCCCATGACATCGCCGGGGAGTTCCGCCGTCTCCTGATCCAGGATCGCAAACGGATCGACGGTGGTCGCATCGACTGCATCCACGGGATCGTCGATGATCAGCGCCTGCCAGGGGTCCGGGCCGACGCGGCTCATGGCGCATCTCCGTCCCGGGCCGACCGCGGGATGAGGCGCACCCCGGCGCCGCGATCGAGCGCAGCGCTGAGGCGCAGTGCCTCGGCCTCGCTCACCCGCAGCAGGACTGCACCTGCGTCCGTACCCACCTGCTGCTCGGCGGGCCCCTGCACCGTGATCACCTCGGCGGCGCGGACCACCACCTGCGCATCGCCGGACTCGCCCACGGTGCCAAGCACGTCGACGTGCGCCCCGGGAACGAGCACCGGCAACGCCGCCCCGGCGGCGCTGGCCGGAACCGAGATGGCGCGCTCACCAGGTGCGAGGGGCTGCGGCGGAGCATCGGGGCGACCACCAACCGCTGCGTCGGTAATGGGTTCGCCGGCGGCGATCGGCACCGCAGCGACCCGACCCGCGAGCGAGGCCACATCGGCGTGCAGACCTTCGAGCCGTGTCTGGGCCGGAACCGCCTGCAGCCGCACGTGTGTCGGGTCCGACACCTGCGCCCCGACCGGAAGATCGCGGGCAGCGACCACGGTCTGTATCTGCTGCCCGCGCGCTGCGGCCCGCATGGTGCCGACTGCCGCGACCACCGCAAGCAGCGCGGCTGCAAGCAACCAGGCGGACGGTCGGCGGCGCAGCAGGCGGGTGATCATGCCGCCACCGGGCCGGCGGCGATCGGGCTTGCGCAGCTGCGGCAGCGGTGGCCAGGTGCACCTCCCCGGGAGCACCAGTGGCAGGGCACCCAGGTGCGACTCGCCCAGCGTGCCAGCGTGACAGGGCGCAGCGCGGGAACCTGCAGCCGCCCGTCACGACCCCCGGCGCGGGTGGGAAGTTCACCCGCCACGCGCGGTCCGACCGCCAGCACCTCCATCACACGGAGCAGTGTCGGCGGAGTCAATTGGACAAGCGCCGCCGCGATCTGCGCGACCCATTCGGCTGCGGGGCCATCCTGCGGCAGGGTCACGACGTCGCAACCGACAGCCCTTCCCACCCGAGCCAGGTCGAGGTCGCCCTGCGGCCAGCACAGGAGCAACCGGGGCATCGGTAGGTCACAGATGAGCGCCAGCAACGCGTCGCAGTGCTCGTCGCGGTGCCATGGCCGTCGGCGACGCAGCCGAAGGGGCGATGCGATCAGGCCGCCCGGCAGCGGTGTGCCGAGGCGGAGGGCGAGGCCAGCGTCGACGACGATCGATGTGGCTCCCATCAGTGGCTCCGCTCGCCGGGAACGCAGATGGCACCGGGCAGCGCAATCCAAACCGTCACTCGCGTGCCGTCGACGGTGAACGTGAGCTCGCCCCGGTGTTCCTGGACGATGCTTCGCACGATCTGCAGGCCTACGCCCCAACCCTCCGTCCGCGCTGACGGCGCCGGCCTCACGTCGTTCGCGATGCAGATCGTGACGGAGTCCTGGGTGACGTCCAGTGCGACATCCACGTCCCCGCCGTGCCCTGCGCCGCGCACGGCGTTCAGCAGCACGTTGTCGAGAGCGCGATCGATCAGATCTCCCGAGCCCAGGATGGTCATCGGCACGGCCGCGGCGACCATTCGCACGCTCACCCCGCGTGAACGCGCCACGCCCTCGATACGCGCGATTGCGCGCGCGACGGAGCGACGGACGTCGACCGGCAGGCGCACGTGCCCCACGTGCACACGATCGCGCAGCGCATCGCGCATCACCGCGACCGCGGCGTCGATGCGCGCGACCTGATCATCGATCGTCCGAAGGCGATCGATCGTCCGACCGTTGGCCTTCCCATCTCGGACGACCCCGTGGCACTCGCCGCGGATGATCGTGAGGTAGCCGCGGATGTCGTGGAGCACCGCCTCGGTGTCACGGGCATCGAGCAGGCGCGACTGGGTTGACGCGGCGACGTTGGTGGCCATCACCGCTCCTGCGGCAAGAGGCGGTAGCCGTAGCCCCAGATGTTGCGCACCCATCCCTCCAGGCCGGCCTCGTGCAGCTTGCGTCGCAGGCGGCTGGCATGCGTGTCGAGGGTGCGTGTCGCACGGGAGTGGTGCGAGTAGCCCCACACCTCGCGCAGCAGGTCGACCTTCGGGATCGCGCGGGCCGGATCTCGTGCCAGGGCGACCAGCAGCGCGTACTCTTTGGCGCTGAGGTTCAGCGAGACGTCACCCACATGTGCCGTGAGCGCCCGACGATCGAGCGCGAGCCGGCCCACCTGGATGGCGCCGGTGAGGGTCACACCGTTGGCACGGCGCAGATTGGCGCCGATGCGTGCCAGGAGCTCTGGGTAGGCGAACGGCTTGGTGACGTAGTCGTCGGCTCCGCGTTGGATTCCGCGGACGACGCTGTCGGCATCAGCACGACCGCTGAGCATGATGACCGGCACACCGGCATCCCAAGTGTCGTCGGCACGACCGTTGCGGATCACGCGCAGCACGTCCAGACCACGCATGTCCGGCAGCCCGTCGTCGAGGATCACCACGTCCGGCGGTTGCTCACGCAGGCAGATGAGTGCACCAGCGCCGTCCGCGGCTTTGCGCACGTCGAAGCGGTCGGCCGTGAGGTTGTCGACGAGGAACTCGGCGATGTCGGAGTCGTCTTCGACCAGCAGCGCACGCGCACGCCGCTCGGGGATGACCGCTTCGCTCGCCTGAATCGCAAGTGCGCCCATGTTCCGCTTCCTGTGGTTCTCGGTGGCGGGATTGCCACGCACTTGTACAAGGGCTGAGCGACCGAAAACCACCCCCCACGCCCCGGCAAGAAGTTCGCTCCGAGCGGGAAGTACCGGCGATCGCGGACGCTCTGGCGCCACGAGGATGATCGATCGCAGCGAGCAGCTCGACCGACCCGAAGCCTTGCCAGGGACCCGCTCGACGCCGGACCGGGCCGACCTATCGTCGGATACGGCCGGCAGTCGACCGGCCGTGCCGATCGCCGATCAACGCGGCGCGCGCTCCTGCTTGTGGTGAGCCGCGTTGGATGGCGTCCCGGTCCTGGCGTGCTCCGTAAGCGCGTCAGCCACTTCGGCAGCTGTGTCGCAAACAATCAGGGCGCCGTCGCCAAGCAGCAGAAACGATCCCCTGCCCGCGGCACGAAGGCGGCTGAATTCGTCAACGGTCAGGACTCGGCCCCGATAGACGAACCGGGCGCGCGGAATCGTCATCGTGCCCTCGAGGGTCGTCGGGGGCATCCGGCCGCCCGACCGCCGAGCGCAACGTGATCACCGGCCGGCGCGGCCCGCGCGCAGCGTCCGGGCGGAGCCGACCGGCCGGTGCCGGGGTCGCCGCCTTCCGAAGGTCTGTGCGGCGCCAGCCAACCGGCAAGCAGGATCACCAGCGTTGCCGCGGCGACGAACCCGGCAACCGCATTCCAAGCCGCGTGTGTGCGTGTGTCCCGGACCAACGGTCCTCCCGAAATGTGGTCGGGACGATGTGACGCCCAGAGTGCCGTCCCACCCGTTCTTTGCCGAATGCCGCCGGAGGGTTCGCGGCCGGTGACACGGCGATGTCAGTCGGAGTCGACCCGCAGAGCGCTGCCCGCGCGCACGTCGGCGAACGCTCCCACCGGCCCTTCCACCACGGCGGTGGCACCCCGCGCCGACGCCCGCTGCCAGGGGCGCAGCGGATCGATCACCCGCATCACGCGTCCCTCGCCGTCAAGGAACGCGCAGGCGATCGGCCGGCGCATGCCCACCATGTGCACCGACGCACACGGCGTCAGCAGCACACCCTCGTCGACCGCCAGGTCAGGAGTGGCGAGCAGGCCCACGAGCCGTGCCAGCGGACGATCGGCGACGTGGCAGCGAGCGAGCAGCAGCGTGCCCGACTCATCGACGAGCGGCCCCGCTCGCATGCACAGGCGATCGATGCGTAGCCGTCCCATGCGCCGGATCGTCGCACGGCGATGCTCCGAACGCGAGCCGCCGGATTCCTCGCAACACGCGGCAACACGGCGTTGCGAGGCCGTTTCAACCTGCACCTGCCACGCGAGGAAACGCCCACCTCGACGCGAACAGGAACATCCGATACCACTTGTACAGTCTCCCGCGGTTTCGATCAGGAGCCACTCACACCTATGCCAGAGCCCCGCAAAACACCCTCCAACTACCGGTCCGGCACCGACTACACCATGGAGTTCGGGAAGTACCGGTTCCGTTTCAGCGCCCGTGATTTTCGCGAGCGCTGCGAGTACGCGGCGGTCCAACTGGCCTTCGTGCAGCGCGGGGCGCTCGCCGAGAACGAGGTGGAGCAGCTCGTGCAGCTGGTCGCCCACGGCCAGATCAACACCGACGGCGGACTGCAGGACCACATCACCGCCAATCGTGAGGAGCTCATCGGCTTCGACGACGATCTGGTGCACTGGCTGCGCAAGCTGGTGTTCCGCGGCGCCTGGGTGGACCAGCAGATCAAGGACGAGCTCGTCGAGCCCGTGCTCGACAACACCGGCGTGTTCAGCTACCGCTGCGCCGTCACCAACGACCCGATCGAAGAGATCGCCGACACGCCCGACTGGAGCAAGGTCGGCTACCGGATGGAGCCACGGTGAGCCACGACCCGCGCGAAGTGCTCGACGCCGTCCGGCGTCTGGAGGCCGGACTGAACGAGATCCGCACTCGCGCGGCGGTCCCCGGCATCGCGCCCGGTGCCGAGATCAGCGTGTCCGAGCACGCCGCGCTGGTGGAGGATCTGGAGCTCGTGGTCGAGCTGGTGGGCAACTCGTGGCGGGCGACACGCGACGGGGTGGCCGACATCGGTGCCAAGCTCACCGACCAGCGCAGGGCCACCGAAGAGGCCCGCGACGAGGTCGCGCTCATCACCTCCGAGCTGGCCGAGCAGCGCAGGGCAGCCAACGAGGCGCGCGCAGAGGTGGCGACCATGGCGGCGGAGCTGCGCGACCACCGTCGCGTGGCCGACGAGGCCCGCGCCGAGGTGGCAGCCATGGCCGGTGAGTTGGCCGAACTTCGCCGCGTGGCCGACGAGGCCCGCAGCGCGCTCAAGGACGTGAAGTTCGAGCTGCACCTCGTGCGCGACACCAGCGCGCACGACGACGCCGCCTGAGACGTCGCGCTAACCATCCCGTAAGGATTGCGCTCTACAGTGTCGCCGCATGGCGATTCTGATTCCGATCGCGTTTCTGGCAGGCATCGTTACTGCCCTCTCGCCCTGCGTGCTGCCGGTGTTGCCGGTCGTCATGGCCGGAGCCGTCGATGGCGGACGGCGGCGACCCATCGGGGTCGTGATCGGCTTCGCCGTTACGCTCGTGCTGTTCACCCTGGCGTTGACGTCGGCGCTGGCTCGCCTGGGGCTTTCGGCCACCGCACAGCGAAACCTGGGCGTCGTGGTGCTGGTGGGCTTCGCCCTCACCATGATCGTGCCGGCCCTCGGCGACCTCGTCACCCGCGCGCTCGCGCCGCTCGCCCGGCTCGGTCACCGTCTCCCAAATGGCGGCACCGGATTCTGGGGCGGCGTGCTGATGGGAATGGGACTCGGCCTCGTGTGGGCACCCTGTGCCGGTCCTGTGTTCAGCGCCATCGCAGCGGCCAATGCGACCAAGGTGGTCGACGCCGGCACGTGGCTGGTGATGACCGTTTACGCGGTCGGAGCGGCGCTGCCGATGCTCGCGATCATGCTGGGCGGAAGGCGGATCGCGCGTCGCATCACACCGAATGCCCACGCCATTCGGACAGGCATGGGCGTGCTACTGGCCGGAGTCGGTGTGCTGATCTTCACCGGCCTCGACACCAGGTTCACCGCCTGGGTGGTCGACGCGGTGCCCGGCTATACGGAGTCCCTCCAGGCAGCGGAGCGAACCGGTGCCGCCAGGCAAGCGCTGGATGACCTGCAACGACGCAGCGGGGCCGCCCAAATCCTGCCGCAGCCCACCAGTCGGCCGGCGTCGCAGCTGCCGGTCCTCGGTGATGCGCCCGAGTTCGGCGGCATCACCGACTGGTTCAACGCCGACGGTTTGCCGCGATCGCTGGGACGGCTGCGCGGCAAGGTGGTTCTGGTGGACTTCTGGACGTACTCGTGCGTCAACTGCATCCGAACCATCCCGCACCTCCGCGCACTCGACCAGCGCTACCGCCGCGACGGACTCATGATCGTGGGAGTGCACACTCCTGAGTTCGCCTTCGAACGTGACCCGGGCAATGTGCGACAGGCGATCCGCGACCTGGGCGTCACCTGGCCGGTGGCACTCGACCCGGACTACGTGACGTGGAATCGCTGGGGCAACCAGTACTGGCCGGCGGAGTACCTCGTCGACCAGGACGGAAAGGTTCGAGCGGCGAAGTTCGGAGAGGGTCAGTACGCCAAGACAGAGGACGAAATCCGCGGCTTGCTTGCCGAGCGGGGCGCGCGTGCGCGAACGTCGCCTGACACCGCGCCCGATGGTCGGAACCCGTTGACTCCGGAGACCTACCTCGGAGCCGCGCGGATGGAAAGGAACGACTCGACCCCGACTGTGCGCGGCGGCACGGCCGCCGCGTATCGCGCACCCGGCGAGCTTCCTCCCGACCATGTCGCGTTCTCGGGTCAGGCCACCGTACGCAACGAGTACGTGACTGCTGGTCGGGACTTCGCCATCCAACTGCGTTTCCGGGCGCGACGCGTGTTTCTCGTGCTCGGCGGTGCGGGTGGGACCAGGGTCGGCCAGGTGCTGCTCGACGGTGTGCCGATCCCTCGGTCGCTCGCCGGCGCCGATGTCGGCGCGGACGGGCGCGTGAGGATCGTCGAGCACCGTCTCTACCAACTTGCCGATCTGGGTCGCTCGCGCACCGGGACACTGACAGTGCGCCTGCCGCCCGGTACCACCGCGTACGCGTTCACCTTCGGCTGACCGTCGCTCCGGTCGATACGGGTTACTTCGGCGGGCGCACCGCTCCCTGCACGGCCGCCATCGCACGCGCGAACATCAGGCCCATGGCGTCGGCGGCAGCGTCCGGGGTGGGTTGCGGCGCAAGCGTCGACAGACCGGCGGCGGCAAGGGCGATCGCCTGCTGCACGAGGTTGAAGCGATCCGGCATCGGACCGGATCCGACCCGCGGCCGCTCCGCCTGCACCTCCTCGAAGGCCTGCTGCTGAGCACGCATCAGGTCCTTGAGACGCTCCTTGAACTGTTCCGCTGCCCCCTCACCGAAGGCGAAGGGGAAATCGTCGCCGCCGCTCACTGCACTCCGGTCAGGCGGATCGCCTGTGACGGAGTGCCCTCGAACAGGTGCACCGTGTCGATGAACCGGATGGTGCCGCGATGGAGGTTCAGCGCGATCGAGTGAGTGCGCGCACCGCCGGCGAAGTAGCGCACACCACGAAGCAGGTTCCCGTCGGTGACACCGGTTGCGATCACGTAGAGCGGTGCCGAGGCGAGGTCCTTGGTGAAGAGCACCTTCTCCCAGTCGGTGATGCCGAACTTCGCCAGCTCGGCCGACTGGGCGTCGCTGTTGGGAGCGAACTGGGCCTGGATCTCGCCGCCCAGGCACTCCAGCGCGGCTGCGGTGATGACCCCCTCGGTGGAGCCTCCGCTGCCGATGTAGATGTGGTCGCCGGTGCCACGCACCGCGGCCGACATGCTGGCGGTGATGTCGCCGTCGGGGATCAGCCGGATGCGCGCCCCGGTGTCGCGGATCTCGCCGATGAGCTTCTCATGACGGGGCCGGTCGAGCACGATCGCGGTGATGTCCCGCACGTCGCGTTCGAAAGCGTCGGCGACGGCGCCCATCGTGTCGCGCACCGGCGCGGTGATGTCGATCTTGCCCTTGGCTGTGGCGCCGACGCATACCTTGCGCATGTACATGTCCGGCGCTGACAGGATGCCGTCCCGTTCAGCGATGACGCAGATGGCGATGGCGCCCTCGTCGCCGCGCGCGACCAGGTCGGTGCCTTCCAACGGGTCGACGCCGATGTCGACGGCCATGCCGCCTGCGCCGACCTCCTCGCCGTTGTAGAGCTGCGGGGCCTTGTCCTTCTCCCCCTCGCCGATCACCACGCGGCCGCTGATGGGCAGCTTGGAGAACTCCTTGCGCATGGCGTCGACGGCGGCCTGGTCGGCTGAGTTGTTGTCGCCCCGTCCCAGCCAGCGTGCGGAGGCCACCGCAGCCGATTCGGTGACCGGGAGGAATTCCCCCAATGAGAGGTCGAGGCGCTCGTCGGTGCTCATTGCAGCTCGCTGTTCGTCATCGGGATCAAGTGGTTTGAAGCTATCACTTGGGTACCTCGTACCAACGCGCCGGATGACCCTCCACGAGCGCGTCAGCCATCGCTCGTACCCGTTGCAGGAACTTGACGTTGTGCACTCGGAAGATCGTGGCGCCTTGAGCCCGGCACCACGTGAGCGCAGCGGCCGTCGCGCCCAGACGTTGCTTCGCGAGCGCCCCGGTGACGGCGCCAAGCACCTTCTTGTTCGAGATGGGCACGAAGATCGGTCGACCGATCACCTGCAGCTCAGCGAGGCGATGCATCAGATCGAGGTCCTGCCGGGGCGACTTGCCGAGGCCGACGCCCGGGTCGATCACGATGCGTTCGGCAGCGATGCCGACTGCGGCACACTCGGCCAGCCTCAATGCGGCCCATTCGACGATCGTTGCCGGCAGGTCGACATCGGGGAACGTCAGCGGGCGGACCTTCGGCGGACCGAAGAAGTGACTGAGTACCAGCCCCACGGCCGACCCGGCCACCACGTGACGCATGTCCGGATCGCTGAGGCCGGTCGGGTCGTTGACGATCACGGCGCCGGCCGCGATGGCGGCTGCGGCCACCGGCGCCTTGAAGGTGTCGACTGCCACGGGCACGTCGATCTCGCGCGTGAGCCGTTCGATGACCGGGACGACTCGATCGATCTCCACAGCAACCGCCGTGGGGTCCGCGAATCGCAACGACTCACCACCCACCTCCACGACGTCCGCCCCCTGCGCCGCCAGGCGAACCCCGTGGGCGAAGGCGCGTTCCGCCCCGTAGTGGGCGCCCTCGTCCGTGAACGAGTCCGGGGTCGCGTTGACGATGCCCACCAGCCGGCTGCCTGAGCAATCGAGCACTCCGGCGGCGTGACGCCAGAGGTGGCGTGGGGTGGTCACGGCGGGAGCGTATCCGAGCGCGGTTCGCGGGCTCGGTACCAGGCGTTACCCGACGGCCTGCGCCAGCTGGTTGTCGGTTTCGTTCCCCCACCGGCAGCGCACACCTCCCGGCGCGATCCGCAACACCTTCGCCTCGGCGCTGACGCCGGCGTCGGCCGTGACCGCGCGCGCGCGCTCGGCCGTGGCCGCCGCCGCGCTGCGATCGCACCACAGCAGCACCGTCGGTCCCGAGCCGCTGACGGTCGCGCCACGACAGCCGTCGTCGCCAACCAGCGCCCGCAGCGCCTCGAGGCCGGGGATCAGCGGCGCGCGGTACGGCTCGTGCAGCCGATCGGCGAGCAGCTCGTTCAGATCCTCGAAGTCGCCGCGCTCGAAGACCAGGGCCAGGGCGATCGCGTTGCCCATGCTCGCCGCCACGTCCTCGGCGGCCGCGCCCGACGGGAGCGCTGCGCGTGCGTCGGCGGTGGAGAGCCGCTGGTCGGGAATGACGGCCACGAACAGCATGTCGTGTGGTGATTGCAGCTGCAGCGCCGTCGGACCCGGGCGCACCGCCACGATGCCGCCGTTGATGCAGGCGGCGGCGTTGTCGGCATGACCGTCCAGTTCAGCCGCCCGGGCCAGCAGGTCGTCGGGCGCCCAGCGCAACACACCGAGGGCATTTGCAGCGACGAGACCGGAGCAGATCGCGGCCGCCGACGATCCCAGCCCTCGCCCCAGCGGGATGTGGTTGTGGCACTCCACCCGCATGTCCGTGAGCTCGGCAACGCCCAGACCGTGGGCCAGGGCCGTGCAGACGATGTTCGATCCGTCGGTCGGCAACTCGCCCTCGCCCTCCCCCGTCACGACAACTTCGAGGGGACCCGGCCGGGTGGTGACAACCACCTCGTTGGCGAGGTCGAGCGCCATGGCGAGCACGTCGAAGCCCGGGCCGAGGTTGGCTGAGGTGGCGGGAGCGGAGATGCGGATGGTGTCAGTCAAGGTTCGTCGTTTCGTGCGAGAAGCCGTTCGGTGCACATACTGGCGAATGCCGGCGAAGGTGGCCGGGGACGACCGGTCGCCGACGACGTCACACAGGTAAACGGTGTCTGACACCGTTTACCTGTGTGGCGCACTGTGTCGCCGCCGTACTCTGGCAGCCGCGAGGTCCTTCGCGGTGCGGGGCGGCGTTGCCACCTGGTGGGCAGCAATTGACGACGCGCTTCGACACCGACAGCGAGATCCACCCGGGGAAGAAGGCAATCCACGGCTGCGTCAGCGAGTGCATCGGCGCGCTTCGGGAACATGGGCGATCGAGCACTTCTCACTGCGGCCCATGTCGGTAGACGGTGACGTCGTGTACATCACCTGAACGTCGAGGCGATGATCCCGCTGGGTACCGACACCTTCGTGGTGCACGACGGGACGATCGTGCTCCAGAGGTTCGCGATGTACATCGAGCCGACCCCCGCGAGCGGCTTACCGGGCGATCGTGACGATCCGATCCGGCCCCGTCGCCCTGACGACATCGCCGGCGATCGGTGCTGGGAAGACCGCCAGGTTGTGCTGGACCTTGACCGTGGTGGCACCGATCGTCACGGCCGTGAAACCGTCCGGCACCGCGACGGCCGGCCCAAATGACCATGGCCAGCTGCCTGGCAGCTCCGGGGCGCGGTCAACCACTTGGATGCCCCCGGTAAAGGCACTGGTGCCATTGTCGACGCGCAGCTGACCGGTGCTCGACACCACGAACATGCCGTCGCCGCGCGCCACGACCCAGAAGGTCACCCCCTTGGTGGCGAACGCACGGTAGGTGCTGTCGGCACGAAGCGGTGGGCCAAACGCGGGCCCCACCCGCGCACGCACATCGGCAGGAAGATCGTCCTGCGCGGAGCGCGTGCGCTCGATGTTGCTGGTCTTGAGACCTGCGTCCGCGCCCGACTGGCGGGGCGCACTCAGGATCGACTTCCAGGCGCCGTCCGGACCAAGGAGCTCGAATGCCTGCGACACGTCGGACTCCGTCGCAGCCACGTTGTCGCTGACCGGCGACTCCACTCCGTCCACGCGCACCCGTTCGACCGGGTCGGGAACCAGCGCGGCGATCATCCAGCGGCCGCCCGACCCCCTGATCGGCACCGACACAGGCAAGCCGCCGGCGGCCGCCAGTCCATCGATGTCCTCACACGATGTGGTCCAGGATGCCGTCGACTGCGACGGGATGAGGCAGACGCTCGGCGCATCGGTGCGCCAGATCACATAGAAGGTTTGGTTCTCCCGGATGACGATGCGTAGCCTGGAGGGGTCAAACGCCTGCCCCGTCGCCCATGACTGGCGTGCCACAGCCGCCTCGTCTGGGATCTGGGGACGATCGAAGATCGCGAAGTGTGGCGCTCGCCACAGCCACTTGCCGCCGCGAAGCACTTCGATGTCGGGATCGACCCCGGCCGGCAGCACGAAGGTGTTGTTGACGACCGCCACCGCGGTGCCGCGCGCGCGTGCCCGCGTGATGCCATCGGCGACGATGCCGACGGTGGCGGACGGCGTCGAAAACACATCGAGGCCGTCGTCCCGCATCTGGTCGGCGGGCTGGCATGAGCCGAAGTCGCGACTTCGATCCCCACCGCTCGGCGCAGCGAGCATGACGAGGCAGAGAGCGCCGCCCGACCGACCGAGGAAGAGGTCGGCGGCTTGCCCGGCCACATCGACACGTTGCGAGAACCGCAGATCGTTCGCCGAGATCGCAATCCTGTCGTTCCACGAACTCAGGTCCGGCCGGGGATCGCCCGCCGGCCGCGGGCGATCGAGCACGCCGATGGCGGTGTTCGGTCCGCTGGCTGCCGAGGGGGCGCGCTGGACGAGCCGCACCGACGCCACCACAAGGAAGACCGCGATGAGGCCGGCCGCAACCGCCCAGCCCACGCGACCCGGGCGCCAGGAGTATCGCGGGCGAGCATGCTCGGCACGACCGATCACGTCGGCCCAGTCCGGTTGCCGGGTCGGCTCTGGCCACATGCGCTGCAGGTCGCTTGCAAGCTGCTGGTCGAGCTCGCTCATGAACCCACCTCCTCGATCTTCCGCCGAAGCGCTGCATGCGCCTGGCTCAACGTCGCACCGACGGTTCCGGTGGTGAGACCGAGGGCGTCGGCGATCGCCCCGTACTCCATGTCCGCGTAGTAGCGCAGGAACACCACCTGACGTTGCCGCTCGGGAAGGGTTGCGACCTTTGCGCGGAGGCCATCGAGACCATCGTCCGCAGCCACCGCCGGTGTTGATGCAATCGTCGGCCCATGGCGCGCACGACGCCGACGCTTGCGGGCCGCGTTTAGCACGATGGGCCACACCCACGCTTCCAGGGTGCCCTCGCCGCGGAACGACTTCAACGACCGAACGGCACTCGCAAAGCCATCCTGCACAGCGTCAGCACCCTCGTCGACGCTGCCGGCGGCCGCGGCCGCAACGCGCACGAAGACGGCAAACCGCTTGCGATAGAGCGCCTCGAGCTCACGCAGGCGCGGATCGTGTTTGGCGCTCATACCCATACGATCCCACCGGGCGCGCCGCTATTTAGTCGACGGCGAGCGCAACACGAAGGTGTCGGGTGTCTGACACCGTTTACCTGTGTGTCGCCGAGCGCCAACTGCCGCCAAGGCAAACGGGGGCACGGCGGCGTTTTGCCCCACTCCCGGGCGGCCCTGACACAGTGGTGACGGGTGTCTGGCACCCGTCACCATTGTGTCGAACGCTGCTGACGAACGCGCTCATCTCACCCCAGCTCGCGCGCGAACAGGTCGTCGTGCGTCTCGCGGCGGGTCACCAGGCGAGCCTTGCCGCCGTCCACGAACACCACGGCCGGGCGGGTGACGCCGTTGTAGTTCGACGCCATCGAGATGCCGTAGGCGCCGGTCGCCGGCAGGCAGACGAGGTCGCCCACGGCGACGTCGGGCAGGTGGGCCTCGGGCACGAGGATGTCGCCGCTCTCGCAGTGCTTGCCCACCACCCGAAACGTGCCCGTTGCCTCGTCGTCGGCTCGGTTGGCCAGCAGGGGCTGGTAGATGGAGCCGTAGAGCATGGGCCGCATGAGGTCGCTCATACCGCCGTCGACGGCGACGTAGTTGCGCACGTCGAGGATGCGCTTGACGGTCCCCACGCGATAGACCGTCACGCCGGCGCGCGCGACCATGCTGCGGCCGGGCTCCACCTGCACCCGCGGCATCGGCAAGCCAACACGCGCCCACTCCCGTGCCACCGACTCCATCACGACGTCGGCGAAGTGCTCGATGGACGGGGGCTCGTGTTCGTCGGTGTAGGCGATACCGAGGCCACCACCCATGTTGGCGATACCGAGATCGTCGCCCCCGACCGATGCGGCGAAGTCGGCGACGATGGCCGCCGCGGCCGGGTAGCTGCCGAGCTCGAAGATCTGCGAGCCGATATGGCAGTGCAGGCCGGCCAGCTCGATTCCGGACGCCGCCCGGCACGCGGCGACCGCCTCGGCTGCGGCACCGCCCTCGATTGAGAAGCCGAACTTCGAGTCCAGCTGACCGGTGGAGATGAACGCGTGGGTGGAGGGCTTCACACCCGGCGTGACCCGCACGAGCACCCGCTGGGTCACGCCACGCTCCCGGCACAGCCGGTGGAGCAATGCGATCTCGTCGAGCGAGTCGACGACCACCATGCCGACCTTCGCCTCCAGCGCGGCGGCGATCTCGGCGGCATCCTTGTTGTTGCCGTGCAGCTCGATGCGCTCGGGCGGGAACCCGGCACGCAGCGCCGCGGCCAACTCCCCTCCGGATGCGACGTCGACACCCAGTCCCTCCTCGGCGGCCAACTTCAGCATCGCCATGCCGAAGTACGCCTTGCTGGCGTAGAACACGTCGACGTCCGGGCTGTGGACGCGAAACGCCTCACGGTAGGCGCGGGCGGTCTGGCGCAGCAAGCCCTCGTCATAGACCACCAGCGGGGTGCCGTGCTCGTCGGCCAGGCGCACGAGATCGCAGCCGCCGATGGCCAGATGCCCCTCCGGCGTCGCCTCCGCCGACGGCGGCAGCACATGTTCGAGCAGGGTGATCAAGGCGGCGGCACGGTACCAGATGCGCGCAACGGGTCAGATGAGCTTCTCGAGGCGCAGCGACACCACCGGGGCCAGAATCGTCGGCAGCGCTTCGATCTGCGCGATCGCCGCACGCAGGTTCCGCTCCACGCACTCGTGGGTGAGCAGCACGATGGTGGCCGAATCGGCGTCCGACTCCTTCTGGATGACGGCGTCGATCGAGATCTCGCCCTCGGCCAGGATCCCCGTCACGTCGGCCAGCACCCCCGGCTTGTCGGCCACCTTCAGGCGCAGGTAGTAGGACGTTGCGACCGCGTCGATCGGCAGCACCGGCACGTCGGCCAGCTGGTCCGGCTGGAAGGCCAGGTGCGGCACGCGGTGCTCGGGGTCGGCGGTGATGAGTCGAGCCACGTCGACCAGGTCGGCGATCACGGCGGAGGCCGTGGGCTGCGAGCCGGCGCCCGCGCCGTAGTAGAGCGTCTGCCCCACCGCGTCGGCGTCGACCATCACGGCGTTCATCACCCCCTCCACGTTGGCCAGAAGCTGCGTGGCCGGCACCAGCGCCGGGTGCACGCGCAGCTCGATGCCGTCGGGGCGGCGTTTGGTGATGCCCAAGAGCTTCAGCCGGTAGCCGAGCTCCTCGGCGTAGCGGATGTCGGTCTGCTCGACCGAGCTGATGCCCTCCACGTGGGCCTTGTCGAAGCCGAGCGGCACGCCGAACGCCATGGCGGACATGAGCGCCACCTTGTGGCCGGCATCGATGCCCTCCACGTCGAAGGTGGGATCCGCCTCGGCGTAGCCCTTGGCCTGGGCGTCGGCGAGGGCCTCGGTGAAGCTCACCCCGCGGCTGCGCATCTCGCTGAGGATGAAGTTGGTGGTGCCGTTGATGATGCCGGCGATCCAGTTGATCTGGTTGGCGACCAGCCCCTCGCGGAGCGCCTTGATGATGGGGATGCCACCCCCCACGGCCGCCTCGAACGACACCACCACGCCGTTCTGGCTGGCCGCCGCGAAGATCTCGTTGCCGTGCTTGGCGAGCATCGCCTTGTTGGCGGTCACCACGTGCTTGCCGTTGGCGATCGCCTCGAGCGTGAGGTCCTTGGCGATGCCGGAGCCGCCGATGAGCTCCACCACGATGTCGACGTCCGGATCGGTGACCACCGCGTGGGCATCGTCGGTCACGTCCACCCGACCGCCGGTCACCTGACGGGCCAGCTCGGTGTTCAGGTCGGCGACGCGGGTGATGGCGATGGGTCGCCCGACACGCCGGGTGATCTCCTGGGCGTTACGCGTGAGCACGTCGAAGGTGCCGCCCCCGACGGTGCCGATGCCCAGCAGGCCGATGCGTACGGGAGTCTGTTCGGTGCCCATCCCTCTCAACCTACAGGGCGCCATCGCGGGGACGTCCCGCCTGCACCTGGCCCACCTTCTTGCCGGGATTCAGCAGTCCCTTGGGGTCGAACGCGTGCTTCACGCGCGCCAGCAGCGCGCGTTCGACGGCACCCAACTGCAGCGCCAGATGGGGCAGCTTCACCTGGCCGATGCCGTGCTCACCGCTGATGGAACCGCCCAGCGCGACGACAGCCGCGAAGAGCTCCGCCGATGCCGCCGCCACGCGCGGTTCCCAACCGGATGCCGGGTCGAACATGAAGTTCGCGTGGATGTTGCCGTCGCCGGCGTGCCCCCAGCTGCACGTCTCCAGGCCGTGCCGTGCCGCGATGGCGTCGATGGCGTCCAGCAGCTCCGCGAGGCGACCGATCGGCACCACCACGTCCTCCCCCGCCTTGCCGCCGTGACGCACGGCCACGGCCAGCGACACGCCGTCGCGCCACTGCCACAGGGCGCGTGCGTCGGCCTCGTCTTCCAGCATCCGCACCTCGGCGGCGGCGTCGCCCAGGACGTCCGCCAGGGCGGAGGCCACCTCATGCGCCTCGCCCCGGGAACCGTCGCCCTCGGCGATCACGAGCGAGGCCGGATCGGGCGGCAGCTGCCAGGGGAAGCGGTGGCGAGCGACCGCCATGGTCGCAACGTCGAGGAATTCGAGCGCCGCGGGCACCAGGCCGCTGCCGGCGACGGCGAGCACGGCGGCACAGGCGGCGGAACGACCGGGGTAGGTCGCGACGACCGGAATGGCCCGCTCAGGCGGTGGCATCAGACGCAGTGTCACCGCGGTCACCAGCCCGAGCGTGCCCTCGGAGCCCACCAGCAGATGCGCGATATCGAAGGCGGCCACGTTCTTGCGCACCCGCCCGCCGAACCGGACGACCTCGCCCGGCAGCACCACCGCCTCCACACCGGTGACCCACGCGCCGGTGGTGCCGTACTTCAGCGTGTGCGGCCCGCCGGCGTTGGTGGCGACGTTGCCGCCGATGGTCGACTGCTCGGCGGCACCCGGGTCGGGCGCAAACCACAGGCCGTGCTCGCGCGCCACCCGCCGCACGTCGGCGGTGCGAACGCCGGCCTCCGCCTCCATCGCCCAGCCCAGCGGGTCGACCGAGCGGATCCTGTTCATGCGCTCGAGCCCAACCACCACGCAGCCGGGCGAGGGCACGGCACCGCCGGCGTAGCCGGTGCCACCGCCGCGCGGCACGATCGGCATGTCGTGCCGGTCGCACCAGCGCACCACGGCGGCCACCTCGGCGGCGTTCGCCGGCAGCACGACGGCACGCGCCACACCCGCCAGCCCGCGGGTCTCGGTGGCGTCGGAGCGGAAGGCGGCATCGTTGCCTGGGCGCACATTCGCCGCGCCGACAATGGCGGCGAGTTCGTTCGCGGCGTCGATCGGAACCGGCACGGTCGGGGCGTCAGACGCGCTGTCGGCCGACCGCGTGCAGCCGGTCGGCCTGATGGTCGGTCTGCATTGTGCAGTGGGTGATGTGGAAGCGCTCGGCGAGCAGTGCCTCCACGTCGCGCCGCACCGCGTGGCAGTCGCAGTCACGCTGCACCACCACGTGGGCCGACAGCGCCGGGAAGCCGGATGTGACCTCCCACAGGTGCAGGTCGTGCACCTCCACCACACCGGCCACACTCGCCATCGCGCCGCCCACCTCCTCTGGATCGATGCCCTCCGGCGCGGCCTCCATCAACACGCGCGCACTGGCGTGCACCAGCCCCCACGCCGACTTCAGCATCAGCACCGCGACGAACAGCGCGGCGATGGCGTCGGCACGGTCCGCGCCTGTGGCCAGGATCACCGCGCCGCCCACGATCGCGGCGATCGATCCGAGCAGGTCCATCAGCACGTGCTGATAGCTGCCCTCGATGTTGAGGCTGCGCCGGTCGGCACCGGCGAGGATCCACAGCGCAAGCAGGTTCACGACCGCGCCGATGGACGCGACGAGCAGCACCGAGCCACCGGCCACCTCCGGCGGTGAGATCAGGCGCCGCACCGACTCGTAGATCACGATGCCGGCCAGCACGAACAGGGTGAGCCCGTTGCCTTGCGCAGACATGATTTCCGCGCGTCGAAAGCCGAACGTCCACGCGCCCCGCGCCGGGCGGGCGGCGTAGTGCAACGCCACCAGCGACATGCCGATGGCCAGCGCGTCGATCAGCATGTGCCCGGCGTCGGCCAGCAGCGCCACCGAATCGGCCAGGATGCCGACCACCACCTCCACCACCATGAAGCTCACGACCAGCGCGAGCGTCGCCCACAGCCGGGGACGGTTGGTGGTCATCGCGTGGTCGTGCGGCCCGTGCCCGTGCTGGTGGTCGTGACCGTGTTGGTCGTAGTCGGGAGCGCCTCCCGGAGGATCAGGTGAGTGTGGCCGCATTCGTGGCGGTCACGATAGCGCCGGTCACCGTCACGCGGGCCGTGGGCGGCAGCAGCTTGCGCAGGCCCGCCGCGAGGTCGAGCGGTCGTACGCTGGCGATCACCAGGGTCATGGCCGCGCGGGCACCAGTGCGGTCCACCGCCAGGCGTCCGCCGCGCCACGATTCCGCCAGCGTGCGGTCGTTCAACATCGCCCACAGGTCGGCGGCGCCGAAGGTGGTCGACAGCGTGCGCGTAGCGCCGGTGGTCGGCCGGGGCAGGGTGACCGCGGTCGGCGTGTCGTGTCCCGTCAGCCAGATGCCGGGCTTCATGATCGCGAGCGTCGACTTCGGCGGGTTGCGGAAGGCGCGGTCCACCGCCTTCTCCCCGCCCTTCTTGCGGACGGCGGCGATGAACTCCGAGCCGGTGATGTACGGGAACGTCGCTCCGCGTTGGAGGAAGTCCGGCATGGTGAGGCCGCTCCTGGGCGCCTCGGAGATGAGGCCGATGCTGCCACCGAGCTCGTCGAGGGCGACGCCCAGCCCGCCCTCCTGGATGTAGCGCATCTGCACCTCGGTGGCGTCGCCCTCGGCGACCGCCTGCGCAGCGCTCTGTCCGTCCGCGTCGGTGGGTCGCGACTTGAAGATGGTGCCTTCCAGGTCGTAGCGCTTGTCCTGCACGGCGTGCACGATCTCGTGCAGCAGCGTGGATTGGGTGGCCTGCACCTTCGTGCCGTCGACCACGTAAAGCTTGTCGGTCTTCGGGTCGTAGAGGCCCGCGATCTGGGCGTCCAACCCGGCGCGGGTGATCGTCTCCAGGTCTTGGGCCGGGGTCAGCAGACCGAGCAGATGCAGCGCGTCATCGGTGGCCTTCGCCTGCGCGGGGTTGTCATCCTCGGCGATCAAGCGGTCCAGCAACTGCTTCAGACCTCCGCGATCCAGATGTTCCACGGCCACAGGTGCGCCGAGCGTCGCGGCGCGCAGTCGTTCCGCGTCGGCCTGGATGGCCGGCACGCGTGAGTCGTCGGGCATCGCGCTCGTGGTTGAGGCAGCGGCGGTGGTCGCGACGGTGGTCGATGTCGTACCGGCCGGCTGGGCGACACGGGAACGCGCCGGCGACGGGTACTGCCATACGAGCACCCCGAGCATGGCGACGACCAGCGCCGCGACGCCGACCAGCGCACCGAGCGCACGCAGGGCCTGGGCCCGATCGTTGTGCGGCGTGTCGGGCTCGTGTATCGGGGTGGTCATCGCCGCCATTGTATGTCCGGTTGCCGGAGTCACACGACCAAGGTTTGGTGTGGCTGCCCCGCGACGTAGCGTTTTGCCATCGAGATGCGAACAACAGGTATGGGCCCGCCCACCGATGCCGAGTTGCTGGCCGAGGCCGACACCAGCGCCACCGCGTTCGCCGACCTCGTCGAGCGCCATCAGGCGCGCCTTGCCCGCTATGCCACGCGTCGGCTCGGGCCAGATCAGGCGGCCGACATCGTCAACGAGACGTTCGCCGTGGCCTATGCGAAGCGCGATCGCTATCACTGCGATGTCGCCGATGCCGGACCGTGGCTCTTGGGCATCGCCACCAACCTGATCCGACGGCACGCGAGGTCGGAGACCCGCATGCTGCGTGCCTTGGCCGAGCACGGTGTGGACCCGGCGGCGCCCGAGATCACGCCGCGCGGCATCGATCGCCAGGTGGCGGTCGCCCTGGCGGGACTCCGCCGCCAGTACCGCGACGTGCTGTTCCTCCACGCCGTTGCGGGCCTGTCGCACGACGAGATCGCAGCCGCCCTCGGCGTGCCGGTCGGCACCGCCCGAGGCTGGCTCACACGGGCGCGCTCGCAGGCGGCGGCCGCGCTCGAGCGGCAGGGCGTCACCCGAACCGCTCGCCCTGAACCCGATGCAAAGGTCTCCGAATCGTGATCGACATCGACGCACTCATTCGCGACTTCCGTTCGGCGGTACCGGTACCAGGGAGTGTCGCCGTCGATCTCGAGGCTGCTCGACGGGTCGCCCCGACACGTCGCTTCCATGGACGTTCAGTGATGCTCGGCGCTGCGGCAGTCGCGGCCGCGGTACTCGTCGTCGGTCTCGCCGTGCTGTTCAACAGGTCGGACAAGGCTGCCGTTACCGTTGGCACCGGCCGAGTCGACTGGGGGATGACCGCCGTCGTCCGCATCGAACCTGATCCATGGACAGATCAACGTCGCGCCGTCTCCGAGACCGTTGCCGCTCTTCGGACCGAAGCCGAGCGCCTCGATATCGCCGGGATGGAGATCCGATCGACCGGCACCCGCGAACTCACCCTCAAGATCCCGGGAGCTGAGGCGACGTCGCAGCTACGGTTCCTACTGATGATCCCTCGCGTTCGTGTCTTGGACTATGAGACGAGCGTGCTGGCAGAAGGGTCCCGCGCCTCGGACCTGGTCGCTGCTGCCAGGCGGGCGACGAAGCCCGGTCAACCAACGCATTACATCGTCGTGGGTGTCCCTGGTCGCGGGGTGATCGTGACTCCCAACCGCTTTCAGCCGACGTTGAGGGGCGCTCGTGCTGACCAGCGGTCCCTTGGTGGCCCGTCGAAGGCCGATGTCCTCGCGGTGCCGGACGGCCTGACGGTTGTGACAGACATCCGGATCGAACGTGGAGTCGCCAGTCAGTACCTCTATCTGGTGCGCGAGCGGCCGCTCGCACGCGGCTCGGAAATCCAGACTCGCCTGAGCACCAGTCCGGCGTTGAGGGTCGGGGTGGCAGCGATCGTGGTTGACCGTGCGCGGCGCCTTACGACGGAGAAAACCCGTCGGGTGATCGCCGTCTCGACCGACTCCGGCCCACGTGCCAACCCACCGGCGTTCGTCGGAATCGGACTGCTGGACTTGGCCGCTCGGGAGATCTCGTTCGAATCGCGACAGAATCCACTCGGACTCGTGCGTGGCCCGATGACGCAGCCGAATCTTGGCTCGCGGCTGCGTCTCCACAACGTGGTCGGGTACGGACCTCAGCCGCTGGGACGGTATCCGCGCACCGATCTTCGCTGGCCATGGGCGCCGGGCGTACCGGCGGAGAACTTCGTTGCCCCAATCTCCATCGACATCGAAGGCCGTCGCGCCACGGTTGTGATCCAGAAGCGCAATCAAAGCGCGTTCTTTAGCGCGATTCGCGTAGCCGGAAGCTCGGCCGACGCGGGCGTCCAATCCGGCACCTGCTACCTCGGACTCGGCGCTCCGGCGCTCAGCCAAGCCTGCATGTTCCACGACCTTGGCGAGCGCCTGGTCTTCGCGGGACGTGTCCGCGACGACGTCCTGCGCATCGACGCGACACTGCCCTCCGGCCAGGTGGTACAGGCACATCTTGAGAATGGGTGGTACATGCTGAGTTGGAGGAAACAACGTAGCCTGCGCGATATGCGACTCCCGGCTCTTGCCGCCCGTGACGCTGATGGCACGGTCGTCGGCCGAGTCCCCGCGACGATGTCGATTCTCAGCGGTCCGTGACCGATTCCTCCCGACCGCGTCGCGACGACGCAGTCAGCCGACGCGTTGCCGTCCCTGTAACTCTCCCGACGCCCGTGGTGAAGTACGTGTGTGCAGACCGACGCGCAGATCATCGAGGAGGCGGAACGGACACCCGAGGCCTTCGCAACGGTTGTCCGGCGCCATCACGACGCGATCTGGCGCTACGTCGCGCGGCGACTCGGCCCGGACACCGCTGACGACCTCACCAGCGACGTCTTCACCACGGCGTTCGCGGCGCGCACCAGGTTCGATTCCGCACGCGACAGCGCACGGCCGTGGCTGTTCGGCATCGCAACGAACCTGATCCGCCGTCACGCGCGCCACGAGGCGCAGATCCTCGATGCGTACGCGCGCACCGGCCGCCCACCCCACGTGGACGCGCCTGCCAACGACGGCGCCGGACCGGCGCTCGCTGCCGCGCTCGCCAAGATGCGCAAGCCCCACCGTGACGCGCTGCTGTTGCATGCGCTCGCGGACATGACCTACGAGGAAATCGCCCAGGCGATGGACGTGCCCATCGGCACCGTCCGCGGCTGGATCCACCGCGCTCGCGCCGTGGCCGCCCGGGAGCTGGCCGCTCAGGGCGTGCTCCCCCATCCCCCGCGCGACGCCGACGCCAAGGTGGCAGAGAAGTGAACGAGATCGACCTGTTTCGCAACTACCTCCATGACGTGGGCGGCCCCGCGCCCGGACGAACCGCCCTGGTGGCCCTGCGGGCTGTGAGCGGCACGGCACCAACGACTCGGTCATCTCCGCGCAGGCGTCGTGGTTGGCTGGCCGCGGCGACGGTTGGCGGAGTCGCCCTTGCCGTCGGCCTCGCGCTCACGTTCACCAACCTGCGCCAGACGCCCAGTGCCACCGGTACCGCGCGCGTCGGCTGGGGCATGACGGCTGACATCACCCTGAGGCCCGATCCCAATGTCTCGCCGCAGGCAGCCGTCGACGCCTACATGCAGCTGATCCGTGAGCGGGCAGATCGCGAGGACGTGCCCGGCGTGCGCGTGGAGCAGGTTGCACCGGACCGAGTCCACCTGACGCTGCCATCAGCCACGACGCGCTCGCAGCTCGCCTCGTTCGCATCTCCGTCCGATCTGCGCGTGTTCCCGGCGATCGCGAGCGCCCGTTCGGTCGAGGAGATCGCCGCCGTGGCGAATCGCGCCATAAGCGACGGAGCCCGACCCGTGGCCTATGTGATCGCGAAGAGCAAACCCAAGGACGGTGAGACCCCTGCCGGTGACTTCCTGACCACTCAGTACAAGACTGCTGCCGACGCGAGCTCACATGCGAAGCCTGGCGACCAGGTGATTCCGATTCCCGATGGCTACGCATTCGTGCTCGCGGAACGACCAGACGGCGAGGACCTTGGCCTCACGCTGTTCAAGGACGAGCCGGTCATCCGGCGTTCGGACGTTGCGCGGATCGAAGTCGCCGGTCGCCGTTTGGTCGCGCAGCTGACCCCATCCGGGGCGACCCGGATGCGCGACTACCTCGCGTCGGAAGGTGCATTGGACGACTTCGACGTCGCAGAGTTGAACATGGCACCCGGTGGCATCGTGCCCACGTACTTCACGATCGTGAAGGCGCGCCGCGCCGGCGAGGCGTCAATCAGCATCGAGACCACCGGCACGCTTGACCAAGTTCCTCGCCTTCCGGGGGCGCTCGTTGGCCCCGACACGTGGATCGGTCCGGTCGTACCAGCCGGCGTCCGGATCGACCGTGCTTCGCGATACGGGTCGGCGCCGGAGGTTGTGGGCGATTCCGTCGCACCTCCTCGCCAGATCCCCGAGATTCCCGGCACACGATCCACCGCGGCCCTCCTACGAGTTGTGCACCTGACCACCGCGGACGGCGATTCCGGCGTCTGGGTCGCCGCCGATGGAAGTAGCTCGATGACCGCCTCGACGATTCCGCGGCTTGGTGGGCACGGCTCTTCGCCGGCGTGCCCCGCGCTTCTTGGGCCTCCGCCGATCTCCCTCTGCGACTCGGGTGGCGGGCCGGCGGGCTCCATTCTCGCGGGTCGAGCGGCCGACAACGTCGAATTCGTCGAGGCGCGACGCGGCACGGGCGAGATCGCGCGAGGCGCCGTGGCCAATGGCTGGTTCATCATCCCGATCGTGGTGCACGAGCAGGTCGATCCGCGTGACTTCTCGACGGATCGCCCCGAGTGGCGCGTCGATGAGATCGTCGCGAAGGACGCACAGGGCAACATCGTTGGTCACTTCAATCAGGACGGCGTGCCCATCACGCCGTAGCCGCGGCGTAAGTCCGCCAACCGCACGCGCCAACGTCGGGCGTCGCGGATGAGACCGATGCGGAGCTGATCGCACGATCGCCGGCGGACGCATCCGAGGCGTTCGCCGACCTCGTGCGGCGACATCGTCGCCTGATCTCCGGGCGGTCTTCAGGACAGGATGCCCAGACTGACCACTGCCGCGACTATCGTCAGGCTCTGTCCACCATCTGATCAGCGCGAACGAGCCCAGTCAGCGCAACCCGATCGAGGGTTCGCGACAATACCCCTGTGTGAGCGGCGATTCTGACGCAACCCTGATCGAACGCTCCGGCGCCACGCCTGAGGCGTTCGGTGAGGTCATCCACCGCCACCACCCGGCGGTTTACCGCTACGTCGCGCGGCGACTCGGAGCCCAGACGGCCGAGGACGTGGTGAGCGACACCTTCGCCACCGCGTTCGCCGTACGCGACCGGTTCGACCGCGCCCGTTCGTCCGCCCTACCGTGGCTGCTCGGCATCGCCACCAACCACGTCCGCATCCACCGGCGCAAGGAGGCGGCCGCCCTACGCGCGCTCGCTCGCAGCGGTGTCGACCCCGTCGCGTCGCCTGGCATGGTCGTTCGCGCGATCGACCCGTCCGTCGCTGCCGCACTCGCCGGACTCAAGCCACGCTACCGGGACGTGCTGTTCCTCCATGCCATCGCCGAGCTTTCAACCGAGGAGATCGCCCAGGCCATGGACGTGCCCCTCGGCACCGCGAAGTCATGGCTGCATCGCGCACGCGTCGCCGCCCAGACCGAGCTCGCCAAAGGCGGCGTCGGCCCTACCGACACACCTGTTCCACCGATCGACGAGGCAACCGAGGCATGAACACCATCGATGAAGTGCTCGCGGGATTCCGCGACGACGCTCCTGCCGCCAGGGCTGATCACGCGCGCGAGGTGGTCTCAGCGGCGCTGCGGTCGACGACACGCTCACCGGCTTGGGGAGGAGGCCGCCGCAAGTGGTTAGCGACAGCATTCGCCGCTATGGGAGTCGGCCTCATGGCAGCACTCGTGATGATGTTCCTCCGGAGTGATCGCCGCCAGCACCAGCCGGCGACCGACAGACTGCGTACCGGATGGGGACTCCAGGTCGACGTGCGTGTCGCCCCGTTGGACGCGCACGCGAACCTCCGCGCCCTCACACAACAGGCGGTTGAGGCGCTTCTGCAAAGGTGGAAAGCAAGGGGTCTGACCGAACTCGGCGTCGAGGTTATCGGGGATGGGCGTCTGCGAGTGACAGCGCCCCGCGCGAAGCGAACCAGTCAGCTGGCCGACCTGCTGCGCACATATGATCGCCGCATTTACGACGCAGACCGCGCGCTCTTCACATCGACTGACCCACACGCAGTGGCCGCCTGGTTGCGGCTCCAGCCGGCCGATGACTCAGGAACGCGCTGGACCGTCTTCCCGCCCTTGTCGTATCGCTCCCCATGGCGCGGCACGATTCCGTCAACCATCGACGAGGTATCCGCCCGGCGCATCGCAAGTCCAGATTCAGACGTCGCAACCAGCCCGGCCAGCATGCGCGTCATCGCACTCCATCCCCCGTTCCCCAGCTCGACCGACGCCCCGGTGCACTACTTCGTCGTGAAGGACGGTGACGCACTGGTCGCCGGGGACGATATCGGCCCACCCCAGCAGGACCGACGCGACGTTCTTGTGGGTCTCAGCTCGCATGGCGGTGAGGCAATTCGATCATGGCGAGGAGCCTCCGCACGCCCGCGTCTTCTCCTTGCAACAGTCGACGGGGGTGCGACGTACGGGCCACTCACACCCACCGCGACTGCAAATCGTTTTCGGGTCTTACGTCCCGGCGTCTCCGAGATTCCAATGCCGGGGTTGGTCAGCGCCGACTTCCTGGTTTCTCGATCCTCACAATACGGCGAGCAACCACCGTTCAGGGTCTCCGACACGGCAAACCCGCCCGCGCTCCCACCTCTCCCGACGACCATGACGCAATTGACTTCCCAGGTCGCCGACGGGGGTGTCCTGCAACGACGCGAGGTCCTCTCGGTGAATGCCGACGGTGCAACGTGGAAGCTGATCGCGGCGCGGTCTGCATCGGGCGCCGACTACGCGTTGATCGCTTCCAACCACAAGGACCCGGTTACCGTCTCGGCCCGCTGTGACGAAGGACTCGGAGGAGCACACACGGTCACTTGCGTCCGAACGGTCATCGGGGCGCCCTCCAACCCGGCGGTCCTTCTCGGGCGAACGACGCCGCCGGTGGCATCGGCTGTATTGGTCGGGCGCGATGGATCAACGACGCCGGCGACCGTAAAGGACGGCTGGTGGGCGGCCGTCGGTCAGTCACGTTCGTTGGGCGACTGGAAGGAGCTGGTCACGAAGAGCGGGGACGGCACAACACTGGAGACGATCAGCCTCGATGGCCCCATCGAGGCTGACCTGGGGCGCTAAGCGCCGCCTCCGGGAGCTCACCGACCGTAACCGCCGAGCGACATTTGGAGTGCGTGACCGAGTACGCCGCCCCGAAGGCGTATACCACCACCGGCCGCGACCCACTCCAGGGACGAGCAGCACCCAGACCAACGACACCATCGGCCCCGCCGTGACCGTAGCGATGGCCGCGATAAACGCCCCGGCATCGCGATTGGTTCGGGCCCCAATCCGCTGACGACCGACATCACACAGCCTGAACGTTCCATCCGGAGTACCCTCGGACCAGGAATGGCGTTCAGGAGCGCATCGAGTGCCCAACCATGGACAGCTGGCCAGCCGACTCGGGGCCACCGCCGCGGCAGGGCTCATCGCGGTGATCGCCTTGGGTGTGGTCTTCGCCCTGCGCTCCTCCGACTCCGGCTCCAACACGCTGCCCCCGACGTGGGGTGCACGCTGCACGCTCAAGGTCGAACCCCGGCACGGGGAGCCGCTCGAGCAGGCGACCGATCGGGCGCTCAGCGTGCTCAACGCCCGCGCGACATCGATGCTCTGGACCCGCTACGCCTTCGCCCTTCGTGGGCCGGGAACGATCGACGCGGCCGTACAGGCTTCGCTGTGCGCCGAAGACCTCGGTGAGCTGATCGCGCCGGTGGATGTGTCGTTGGTCGACGCGACGTCGCGGACCGTGGTGGGTGCGCTTGACATCACGGGGGCACGATGGGACGGCACACGCCTGCGGCTGCAACTGACGGGCCAGGCCGCGGCCGCAGTCGCGAGGGAGCGAGCGAACGGCTTGACGGCGATCTGGCGGCACGGCGATCAGGCCAACAGCCTCGGGACGTTCGATCCGGCGACGCAGACGGTGAACCTCGGCGCCGATGAGGCATACGGCCGGGGCGTGGCTGCGTCGCTCGTCCGGGGCGGCCAACCCAGCGTCCTGACCCCCACCACGACCACGACGTTCGGCACATCGCCCGAACTGACCGGCCCACCGGTGGACGACGTGCCCGCGTGGATCGCCGGCACGACTCCTGCTCCCGCTCCCGGTCGCCTGCGTGAGGTCGTCGCCGGAGAGGACCACACACTGTTCGCGACGCGGAAGCGCAACGGCCCGTCCGTCACCGATTGGGTTTGGCTTGGGACGCCCGCCGGGCAGGACGGCGAGACCCCGGTGCCGTGCGGACCCAGTCCGGGCGAGCCGCTGTTGCAGACGTGCCCGCTGCCTGACGACCCACGTCGCGTGATCGTTGGCCGTGCAGCTCCCGAAGTCGCCCGCGTCGATCTGTTGCTCGGCGGAAAGTTCGTGCAAAAGGGCCGCATCCTGGTGCAGGACCAGCGCCGACTCCGAGCGGCATTCGCGAACGGCTGGTTCATCGGCCCGGTCACGCCCAACGGAAAGTGGAGCCGCTCGCTCATCGCGTACGACACGGCGGGCAGGGAGATCGCCAATCTGCGCCTCCCAGCTGTGGCGAACGCGCTCGAGCAGCGCTGATTCGGGTCGCACCGCAACCTTTTTCGCGCGCCGCGGCGAATCACCAGTAGATGCCAGCAGACGCCGAACTCCTCATCGCCGGCGACGACAGCGCTTTCGAGCAGTTCGTCACTCGCCACCATGACCGCATCGCCAGGTATGTCGCGCGTCGCCTCGGGCCCACCGATGCGGAAGAGATCGTGAACGACGTCTTCCTCACCGCCCACCGCACGCGAGCGCGCTACGACGCCTCTTACGCGGATGCACTGCCGTGGCTGCTCGGCATCGCCACCAACCTGATTCGGCGTCGGCGCCGCGTCGAAGCGAGATTGCTGCGTACTTTCGCGGCCTCAGGTGTCGACCCGGTGGCCCCGGACGAGCCGCCCGAACGCACCGCGCTAAGCGCCGACCTGGCCGGCGCGCTCGCAACGATGAATCCCAAACAGCGCGACGTGCTGTTCCTTTACGGCATCGCTCAGCTGACGCTGGAGGAGATCGCGGTCGCCATGAACGTGCCGGTTGGCACCGTGAAGTCGTGGCTGTACCGCGCCCGCGCCCACGCCGTAAAGCACCTCACCCCTGTCGCCCGCAACCCAACCATTCCGAGCGAGATCGAGTTATGACAGACATCGACCGGTTGATGCACCGCTTCCGAGACTATGTGGAGCCGTCTGGCGAACGGGCGATCCCGGAGCCGACGCTGCGTTCGCGCGCGCCAGCCGTCCGACACCGCCAGCGGATCATGCGGCCGGTGCTGGTGGCCATGGCGGGCGGGCTGGCGGCGGCGTCGACCGCACTCTTTGTTCGCACATCGCACGAGTCGAAGCCGACGATGGCGCAAGGACAGGTCGCTCCCACCTGGGGGACGGAGTGCGACCTCACCGTCACCCCGACGCTCGGCGAGTCGCAGACCGTCGCGACGGCGCGAGCCCTGCGCGTGCTCGACGCCCGCGCACGGGCGGTGGCCTGGACCAGCTACCGATTCACTATCACGAATCGGAACACGATTACTGCCCGTATCCAGGCCTCCCGATGTGCCGATGACCTCGGTGGCCTGACCGCGCAGTCCGACATGTCGATCGCAGACCTCACACGGGCTGCTGCGACCGATCTGACCGGTAATGACCTGCCACAAGCAGTTCGGTCACTGCACACAAGCGGCGGCGGGACTCCGAGTTTCGTAGCCGTCTCCAGCGAACGGAACGGGACCTGGAACCTTCGCCCCGCGACGACCGAGTCGCTGGCCGCCGACTTCGCCCGGCGCACCGGCGGTCGAGTTCTCGCAGTTCCGGCCGGCTACGAAGTCGTCTCGTACGAGCCGAGTACCGCTCGCCGCCCTGCCGCCATCCGGGCGCGCGACCGTCGCTTCGCGATCCTGAGGCGCAGCGACGACCTGGTCGGCCCCTACGAGATTCTGGACGCCCACTCGCATGGCAGCGATCTCGACCTTGAACTCACCGCAGCGGCTCGTGCGAAGGTCCGGGCCGCGATCGGAACAGACCATCGCGGCGATCGTGCCCGCCTCATCCTCGTCGATCGCGGGCAGGGTTGGTCGCGTGGCATCGGTGCAGTCACAACCAACGGTTCGACCGTCCTCGTCGACCTCCCATCAACGGATCCGATCGTCAGTCGAGGCTATGCGGCGTCACTCGCGGGCGGGATGTTGCCGAGCACCTTGAGGCGTGGCACACCGCACGTGTTCGGTAAGGCGCCCGCGCTGCCCGGCGAGCACCTGACGGAAGCACCAAAGTGGGCACGCGGGGCGCCCGCATCTGGTGCCGGGCAGACGTATCGCCGTGTTGTCGACGCAACGCTGCAGGGCACCCGCTGGCAGGTGGTGATCTCACGTGATGAGACCGGCTACCTGCGCGCCTGGGTCGGTAAGAACGGGCGTCCACTCGACCTCGGCTTCGAACGGTCATGCGGGACTCCGCTCGGCGGCCCGATGCCGTACCTCTGCGGACTGGCCGCCGACCCGCGTGCCGCAATCGTCGGCCAGGTCACCGACCCGTCGTACAGTTCGATCCTGGTCGCGGCGAAGTCCCAAGCAACCGGCACCGAAGTCCTGTTTGAGGGGACGGTCGCCAACGGCTGGTTCTTGGTTCCGCCGCTGCCAGCCGGGTACGTTGCCCGATCCGTAGTTGCGATGAACCCGTCGAACGGTGCCATCGGAGCGATGCGCAAGCTCCCCGACCAGGGATTCATCATCTTCGCTGGAGGCTAGCTCCAGCCCCATCGCCAACCTGCGGCACGGGTCACGCGCTACCCTCCAGGGGTCACGACGGAAGGGACTGCAGATGGGCGACTCGCCGCTTCACAAGCTCCACGCGCTCGGCCAGAGCGTGTGGGTCGACAACCTCTCCCGCGAACTGGTTGAGGACGGTGGCCTCGCCCGCATGATGGACGAGGACGCGGTGAGCGGCGTCACCTCGAACCCCACGATCTTCCAGAAGGCGCTGGCCGACGGGCAGGCCTACGACGCGCAGCTGCGCGAAGTACTGGCCGCCACCGACGACCCCAAGGAGATCTTCATTGCGCTCGCAGCGCGTGACGTGGCCGACGCCTGCGACCTGCTGCACCCGGTGTGGGAGGCGACCGACGGCGGCGACGGCTACGTCTCGATGGAGGTCGACCCGCGCTTCGCCTTCGACGTGCAGAAGACCCTCGACGAGGCCATGCGTTTGCACAACGAGATCGACAGGCCGAACCTGCTCGTCAAGATCCCGGCCACGCAACCGTGCCTCGCTGCCATCGAGGAGATGATCGCCCGCGGCAAGTCGATCAACGTCACGCTGATCTTCTCGCTGGAGCGCTACGTCGCGGTGGCAGAGGCCTATATCCGCGGGCTTGAGCGGCTGGTGGAAGACGGCGGCGACCCGTCACGCGTGCACAGCGTCGCCAGCTTCTTCGTCTCGCGTGTCGACAGCGAGGCCGACAAGCGCCTCGACGCCGTCGGCGGCCATGACGACCTGAAGGGCAGGCTCGCCATCGCCAACGCGCGGCTGGCATACGAGAAGTACCAAGGGTTGTTTAGCGGGCCGCGCTGGGATGAGCTGGCGGCCAGGGGCGCGCGGCCGCAGCGCTGTCTGTGGGCTTCGACGTCCACCAAGAACCCCGCCTACCCCGACACGCTGTACGTCGATGAGCTGATCGGACCCGACACGGTGAACACCATGCCGGAGGAGACCATCGACGCCTTCCAGGACCATGGTCACCCGCAGGCCGACACGATCCTCACGGACGTCGCCGGCGCCCATGCGCTGATCGGCGCGCTGAAGAGGGTCGGCGTCGACTACGACGACGTGACGGCCACCCTGGAACGCGAGGGGGTCGAGAAGTTCGAGGCCTCGTTCACGCAGCTGATCGACGGCATCGTCGCCGCTCGCGACGCCGCCGTCCGCTGAACCCCGAGACCATCACGTTCACGCCGGCCGGCGGACCACGGTTGGCCGGCGACCTCACCTGGTGCGGGGAGGGCGCGCCCGGCGTGGTGGTGGTGCACGGTCGCGGCAGCACGCGCGTGAACCACGCGGACTATTGCCGGCGGCTGGCAGGCGCCGGCATCAGCGCGCTCGCCATCGACCTACGCGGCCATGGCGACAGCGAGGGTGCGGTGGGCGCCGGAATGCAGCACGACGTGCCGGCCGCCCTGGACGAGCTCATCACCAGGGGCGCCGGTGCGCTGGGCATCCGCGGCAGCTCGCTGGGCGGGTTCCTCGCGCTGCACGCGGCCGACCACCCGGCGGTGCGCGCCGTGGCTGCCCTGTGCCCGGCCCACGACCTGCGCCTGGTGGCGAAGTACCCGGAGTACGCCTGGGCGGCGGGCATGGATCTGCGGCCCACCCTGCGCGACGACGGGGTGGCACGCGGGTACTGGCATGCGCGCGGCGACGAGATCGTGCCGTGGCAGCTGACGGTGGACCTGTACCAGCGCACCCACCAGCCGCGTCACCTGCACGTCGCAATGGGCGGCGACCACCGTTCGCTGCAGCACGACCCGGCCATTCAGGACGCCACGATCGCCTGGCTCGCTGCCAACCTCACGCGATGACCGCCCTGGCGGCGCTCGACCGGCGAATCGTCGCATGCCGGCAGTGCCCCCGACTGGTTGCCTGGCGGGAGCAGGTCGGCCGCGAACGGCGCGCGGCCTTCCGTGATGACGTGTACTGGGCCAGGCCCGTCACCAGCTTCGGTGATCCCGACCCGTGGCTCGTCATCGTCGGCCTGGCGCCGGCCGCCCATGGCGCCAACCGCACCGGACGGGTGTTCACCGGTGATCGGTCAGGCGACTTCCTCGTGGCCGGGTTGCACCGAGCCGGCCTGGCAAATCAGCCGGAAAGCGTCGCACGTGACGACGGCCTCGAGCTGATCGGCTGTCGCATGACCGCAGCGGTGCGCTGCGCCCCTCCCGCCAACCGGCCGACGCCCGACGAAGAGGCAACCTGCCGACCGTTTCTCGCCGAGGAGCTGGCGATGTGGCCCAACGTGGTGATCCTGGCGTTGGGCGGCTTCGCATGGACGGCCGTCCTGCGGACGCTCTCCCCGGCGCGCCCCTGGCCGAAGTTCGCTCACGGTGCGTCGGTCGGGATCGCCGACCGTACGATGGTCGGCTGCTATCACCCGAGCCAGCAGAACACCTTCACCGGCCGCCTCACGCCCACCATGCTGGACGACGTGCTGCGGAAAGCCGTTACAGATAGGGAACGGGGTTCACCGCCGCCCCGTTGATCCGCACCTCGAAGTGGACGTGCGGGCCGAAGCAGTGGCCGGTGCAGCCGACGGCGCCCAACACGTCGCCGGTGTTGACGTGCTGCCCGACCGAGACGGCGATGCGGCTCATGTGGCCGTAGGCGGTCGAGAGCGAGCCGCCGTGCGAGACCACGACCATGTTCCCGTACCCGCCTACCCAGCCGGCCACGATCACCGTGCCGGTGCCGGCGGATCCGATCGGCACGCCGGTGCCGACCGCAATGTCGATGCCTTCGTGCATCCGCCCCCATCGCCAGCCGAACGGCGAGACGACGGGGCCGTTGACGGGCCAGGAGAAGCGACCGTTGCCACCGACGGGGACCGACGCCGGCAGGTTCGCCGAGGCCGTCTGGATGCGCGCCGCCAGCGCCGCCGAGCGTGCCCGCAGACCCACCGCCTCGTGCTCGAGCTCACGCCGGTCGCCTCGCACCGACGCCAGCAGGCGGCTGCGGGCCTGGCGTGCCGCCACCAGGTTGACCCGCTCCACGTTGACGCGGTCGAACGCGACCTGTACCTCGGCTTCGGCCGAGGCGACGCGCTTCTCGGTCTGCCACACCTCCGCGCGCGTCGCCTTGATCTTGTCGCGTGAGCGCTTCGACTCCGCGGCGCTCGACTTGGTGCCGGTGATCAACCGGTTGTCGCCCCCGACGACGCGCTGCAGGTTCTCCTGTGCCGCGAACGCGGTGGTGATGGACCCGCTCTGCAACAGCACCTGCAAGACCGAGGTGTCACCGCGGCGGTACTGCGACGACAGACGCGACGACAGCGCGTCCTGCTGCGTGTGCAGCTTCTTGATGAGCGCCTCCAGGCGGCGCTGCTCGGCTTCCAGCTCGGCGGTCAGCTTCTGCCGGCGGCTCCGCAGGGTCGCGAGCTCCGCCTCCAGGGCGGTGAGCCGTGCCTGGATCGGCGCGAGCCGCGCCTCCACGGTGCGGATCTTCGCCGAGTAGGCCGAGACCTCGCTGGTGAGCACCGACTCGCGTGCACGTGCGTTCGCAGCTGCCTTCTCCACCTGGGAGAGGCTGCGGGCCGCCTCGGTCGTGTCGGGACTGCTGACCACCACCATCACCGCCAACGCGGACGTGGTCGCAGCTGCGATCGCGATGCGTCGAAGATGCACGGTGGCAGGTTCGCAGACGTGTACCCCCTCCCCCCGTTCCACGCGTTGCGGATCGGAGGGAGGCGTGCAACGTCACTTGCGAACTGGAGGCTCCGGGTCGACGGCGAGGAGGTCCGTGTAGGGGTCGATCGGCCCCACACCGCTGGGACGGATCTCGAAGTGCAGATGCGTGGCGCCGAAACGGGCGTCGCCGGTGTTGCCGACCTCGCCGATTGGCTGACCGAGCGTCACCTTCGCCCCCGGAACGATGCCGTCGGTGATCGCGTTGAGGTGCGCGAAGTAGTACTCGGTGCCGTCGGCACCGCGCAGCCACACGTAGACGCCACCGAGGCCCGACTCCACGCGGTTCGCCCGCGTGACGGTACCGGCGACCACGGCCCGGACCGGGATGCCGCGATCGGCCATGATGTCGTTGCCCTGGTGGGCGCCCTGGGATCGCGGGGCGCCGAAGTCGTCGAAGTAGGTGTGCTTGCCGCCCACCGGGAAGGCCTTGAGGTATTTGGCCGCTGCGGCGTTGGCGCCGGCGAGTGGGTAGTCGCCGGCGGGGACCGACGGGGCAGGCGTGGCGACCGGCGCGCCGCTGCGAATGCGGCGGATGCCGAGGCTGCGCAGCGTCGCCCAGTCGGCGTTGCCGCTCACCCTGATGGCGAGCTTCTTCTGGAGCCGGCGGACAGCACGTGTGGTCTGTGGTCCGTAGCTGCCGTCGACGCTGATCGCGTAGCCGCGACGCCGCAGGATGGCCTGCAGTTCTTTCACGTCGGAGCCGCGAGCACCAGGACGCATCACGCGGCTGCCGAGCGCCCGAACGGGCAGGGGCTTGAAGACCGGTGCCGCGACGGGAGTCGTCGTCGGAGTCGTCGGGGTGGTCGGCGTCGTCACCGTCCCGGTCGGGGCGGTGGTCGTCGTCGCATCGGCACCGAACGCGGACGTCGCGCCGAATGCGGAGGTCGCGAGAGCGGCCATGACGGCCACCGTACGCAGTTGATGGAGTCGGCCGGAGGCGAGTTCTTCGCGCGGTCGATCGTTCAAAATCCGAGGCTCCTTTTGCGCCCCCGGCCGGATTGCCGGGTGGCTGTAAGTCACCCACCCACATCGTGTGGTGGGCGCTCCTGGGGAAGCGTTTGGGACGGCGGCCACTCTGGCATCCGCTCCGGACGGGGTCAACCCGTGCCGGTTGCCGAGACCCTCGACAGGGTCACAGCGTTACCTCTCCGACAGTCAGATCGGCCAGTTGGGACGGGCACTTGAGGCCGCACGAGGGACATGCAACACCGATCGCAACACGTTTCACATTACGAACTTTTGGAGTTTGTGTCGCGACGGCGGATCAGCCGAGCCGCGTTGGCCCGTTCCGCGCGGTCGAGTTCGGCGAAATCCTCGTCACTCAGATTGCCTGCACGGTGGTCGAACTCAATTTCCCTGATGGCGCTGAGCGACGCGGCGATCTGGGCCTCCAGCTCGGCGCGCTCCGGGTCGAGCGCACCCTCGTCGGTCCACGGGCGGCCCGTCAGCAGCGGCCAGGCAATCGCCCCCACCACGGCGAGGGCGACCACCGCGATCAGCACGGCGGCGATCACGCGCGGACGGTCCCGCCCTCCGACTCCGGCACCAGGGCGGGCGCCGCGCGGCGGCGGCCCTGCGGCCAACCGGCGATCACGGACCCGAGCAGGAAGATGAGCCCGCCGGCCCAGATCCACGACACCATCGGGTTCACGAAGACATGGAACGTCGCCGCGCCGTCCTTCAGCCCACCCAGGTTCATCCAGATATCACGGCGCGGACTGCTGATCAGCGCGATCTCGGCGCCCTGGTCGTTGTTGGAGCGGTAGACGTGCTGCGCCGGGCGCAGCGTGCCGACCGATCCGCCCTCAGGCGTCGTCACCCGCACGGTCGCAGCCACGCTCATCGCCTTGGCGTCGGCCGTGCGGGTGAGCTGGTCGGCGGTGAAGACGTAGCCGCCGACGCGCGCCGACTCGCCCTGCTTCAGGCTGAACTGCCCCTCGCTGAGGAACGTACGCGACACCGCGATGCCGCAGATCACGAGCACGATGCCGATGTGCACCACATAGCCGCCGTAGCGGCGGCGATTGCGTGAGATCACCTGGCCGAGGGCAGCGAGCCACGTCACCCCGCCGAGCGCGTGGCGCACCCGGGTGCCCTGCCAGAACTCCGACGCGATGCAGGTCACGGTGAACACTGCCAGCGTCAGCACCAGCAGCGCCGGCCAGCTCTGCCGCGCGTCGGTCAGCAGCAGGAGGGGCAGCGCCACCAGGGCGAGGATCGCAGGAACCAAGAACCTGGCCTTCACCTGCGCCAGCGACGATCGCCGCCAGGGCACCAGCGGGCCCACACCGGTTAGGAACAGGAGGGCGACGCCGATGGGCGCGGCCACCTGGTCGAAGAACCCGCGACCGACGGTGATGGTCTTGCCCTGCACGAGCTGGGTCATCACCGGATACAGCGTGCCCCACACCACGATGAAGGCCAGCCCCACCAGCAGCAGGTTGTTGTAGAGGAAGACGGCCTCCCGCGAGAAGTAGCTCTCCAGCGAGCGGGAGCTCTTGAGATCGGGCAGCCGGGTGATGATCAGGTACATGCTGCCGAGGAGCGTCACGATCAACGCGCCCAGCAGATAGGGGCCCACCGTCTGGGCGCCGAAGGCATGCACGCTCTCAGTGATCTTCGAACGCGTGAGCAGCGTGCCGAACAGCGTCAGCGCGAACGTGATCACGATCAGCGACAGGTTCCACACCTTCAACATCCCCCTGCGCTCCTGCACCATCACCGAGTGGATGAACGCCGTCCCGGTGAGCCAGGGCAGCAGGGCCGCGTTCTCCACCGGGTCCCAGATCCAGTAGCCCCCGAAGCTGAGCGATTCGTAGGCCCACTTGGCGCCGAGGATGATGCCGATGCCGAGGAACGCCCAGGCGGCGAGATTCCACTTGCGGATGCTGGCCAGCCAGGTGCTGTCCAGTCGGCGGGTCACGAGCGCCGCGATCGCGAACGCAAACGGCACCGCGATCATCACGTAGCCCAGGTAGAGCATCGGCGGGTGGGCGATCATGTACGGGTTGCGCAGCGCCGACACCAGGCCGTTGCCGTTCTCGGGCATCACGTCCATGGTGGCGAACGGGCTGGTCGCGAAGGACAGGATGGCGGCGAAGAAGGCCCCCATGCTCCCCAGCACCGCGATCACCACGGGCATCAACTCGTGGTTGCGGCGGCGGTTCGTGACCACCGCCAGGGCGGCGAAGCCGGTCAAGAGGAGGCCCCAAAACAGCAGCGACCCGGCCTGGCTGGCCCACAGCGCCGTGATCTTGAAGTACCACTCGATCTCGCGACTGGAGTAGTTCGCCACCGCCTGCAGCGAGAAGTCACTGCGGAGCAGGGCCGTGAGCAGAGTGAGGACCGCAAGCGCGAACAGCCCGAAGAGGGCGAACATCGCACGACGGGCGGCAATGAACCACACGCGCCGCCGTGGCGTGCGTCCGACGAGCGCGGCCGCAACCGCGAAGATCGCCACCGCAAGCGCCAGCAGGAGCACGGCGCGGCCGAAGAGGCTCATCGGCTCAGGTGGCTGAGGTGGTGGTCTTCTTGGACTGGAACTTGGACGGGCATTTGGCGAGCAGGCTGTCACGCTTGCCGACGAACTGCCCGTTCGCCATGTGGCCGGTCACCACGATCTCGCGGCCATCCTGGAACGTCTCGGGAACGAGTCCCTTGTAGGCCACCTTCACTGTCTTGGTGGGATCGGCCTTGTCCTGCACGGTGAACACCACGCCCTCGGGCGTGAGCGCCTGACGGGCGGCGTCGCCCGGGCTGCCGGTGGCGACGATCGCGTTGAGACGATAGGTGTGACCGTCGCTCAGCATCGCCTGGGATGGCGTGGCGTAGGTCTCGAGTGAGCCGCCGATCGCCATCCACACCAGCGCCCCACCCAGGAGTGCTGCCAGGCCGAGCGCGATCGCGAATCGAGATTTCGACTTCATGTGGCCGGATCGTACAACTCCAGGGCGCGGCGGCGAAGGTGACGTGTGTCAGCCGCTGCGTCGGCCCAATGCCGTTACGACAGGATCGCGGTGAGCGCGGCGCGCACCACGGCCAAGCGCGCGCCCGCACGTTGCCGCGCGGCGCCCACGTCACCATCGGGCACCGGCTCCACCGCCTCGCAGTAGCACTTGAGCTTCGGCTCGGTGCCGCTCGGTCGCACCAGCACACGCACACCGCCGTCGAGCACGATGCGCATCACGTCGGGTGCCAGGCTGGTGACCTCCGCCACCTTGCGGTCTGCGATCTGGTCGGGTGGCGACGCGATGAACTTCGCGACGGTCGCATCGCGACGCTCACGCCACCCGAAGCCCTCGTAGCGCAGCGAGAAGTTGGCGGTCACGTGTGCGCCGTCCAGGCGGTCGAGCTCGTCCAGCAGCTGCGGGATCGAGCTGCCACCGGCGTGACGGGCAGCGGCCAGGGAGGCCACCGCCAGCGCCGCGCAGACGCCGTCCTTGTCGTGCACGTCGTGGCCGATGGCGTAGCCGATCGCCTCTTCATAGGCGAGCACCTGGCGCCACTCGGGATGCGCGAACGCCGGACGGCTGAGGTACTTGAAGCCGGTGAGCGTCTGTTCGTAGTGCACGCCGTGGCGGGCGGCGATCCGGCCGAGGCGCGAGGACGAGACCACGGTCGTCGCGACCAGCCGGTCGTCGCCGGAGGTCACGTCGGCCAGCAGCCACTCGGCGAGCACGGCGCCGACCTCGTCGCCGGTGAGTTGCCGCGGAGCACCGTCCTGCATCACGCAGACGGCGGCTCGGTCGGCGTCGGGGTCGAGCGCCAGGCCGACGATCGCCCCGGTCGCCACCATGGTGGCCTTGAGCAGGTCGGTCGCGCCGGGCTCTTCCGGATTGGGGAACCCCACCGTCGGAAAGTCAGGATCAGGCTCCTGTTGGGCGTCCACGACGTGCACGTCGTCGTGGCCCGCGGCGTGCAGCAGGTCGAGCAGCAGCGCTCCGCCCACGCCGTGCATCGCGGTCATCGCGACCGTGATCGGGGTCGCGGGCCGCGGGATTCGCCCCAGGACCCCGGCGCGGTAGGCATCCACCAGCTCCGGCGCCATCACGGCGATCGGCGCCGGCGCCCCATCCGGAAGGATCGCGCCGTCGGCGACCACGGCATCGATCTGCGCCGCCACATGGGCGTCGACGGGCGGCGCGATCTGCGCTGCGTCGCCCATGAACAGCTTGAGCCCGTTGTCGGCCGGCGGGTTGTGGCTGGCCGTGACGACGATGCCCGCCGCGGCGCCCAGGTGCTGCACGGCAAAGACGCCTACCGGCGTGGGCCAGGCGCGATCGGCCAGCGTGACCGGGATGCCGTGCGCCGCCAGCACCTCGGCGCAGTCGCGGGCGAAGGTCGCGCTGCGATGGCGCGCGTCATGGTTGATCACCACGCCACGGTCGACGGCGGCGGGAACCGACTGCAGCAGATAGCGGGCGATGCCGGCGGCAGATTGACGCACGACCAACCGGTTCATGCCGGTGGGCCCGCCGAACATGCCCGACCGCAGCCCGGCGGTGCCGAAGGCGACCCGCCCGGCGAAGCGCTCGGCCAGGGCATCCCGCTCGCCCCGATCGAGCATCCCCTGAAGTTCGGCGCGTGTCTGCGGATCCGGATCGATCGCGATCCAGTCGCGCACAACCGACGCCAGCTCTGGGTCGACGCTCATTGGTGCAGTCTCGCAAAAAGCGGTCGCGGCAGACGCCGCTCGGACGCGGTCGTTCACCCCCTGGCCGGCCGGGAACCATCCTGGGGCGGGTGCGACGCTTGCGAGCACCGCCCGTGGCCGCGCGATCACGGCAGGCAAACGACCCGGCGCCTGGCCGCAGCTGCCGGCTCACGACAGACCACGCAGAGCCGGCCGGCGCGCGCCCGCCGGCGCCTCCTGCGCTTACCGCAACTCGTCCACGCGGTAGCCGGCCGACGCCAGCGCAGCGACCAGCGTCCGTTGGTGGGCGTGGTCGCGCGTCTCGACGGTGATCGTCACCGACACCGCCCCCACCGGGATCGCCCTGCCCTCGCGATGGTGCTCGACGGTGAGCAGGTTGGCGCCGGTCGCGGCCACGACGCCCAGCAGCGAGGCAAGCGTGCCGGGCAGGTCGGGAATCACAATGCGAAGCGCATCGAAGCGGCCCGCGGCCGCCAACCCGTGGTCGATGAGCCGCGACACGAGCAGCGGATCGACGTTCCCGCCCGACAGCAGCGCCACCGCAGGCCCGGCGCCCGCGATGCGGCCCGATACGATCGCCGCCAGCGCCATCGCGCCGGCGGGCTCGACGATCGTCTTCTGGCGCTCGATGAGCAGCAGCACGGCGCGACTGATCTCCTCCTCGCTCACCTGCACGATCTCGTCCACGAGCTGTGTGCAGTGCGCCAGCGTCAGGTCGCTGGGCGCGCGCAGCGCCACACCGTCGGCCATCGTGACCGGACTCACCTCCACTCGGTGGCCGGCGCGCACGGACCGCGACATCGACGGCGCACCGGCGGCCTCCACCCCCACCACGCGCACAGACGGCCGCTCCGCACGCAGGGCCGCCGCGATGCCGGAGATCAGCCCGCCACCGCCGATCGGGACCACGACCACCTGGGCGTCGGGTGCCTCCTGCGCGATCTCGAGCCCGATGGTGCCCTGCCCGGCGATCACGTCCGGATCGTCGAACGGGGGCACGAACACCGCACCGTCGTGGGAGGCGAACTCGCGCGCCGCGACGATGCACTCGTCCACCCCACCGTCCAGCTGCACGACCTCGGCGCCGTAGGCGCCGGTCGCCGCGACCTTCGGCAGGGACGCCAGGCGCGGCATGAAGACCCGCGCGCGATGCCCAGTGAGCCGCGCGGCCAATGCGACCCCCTGCCCGTGGTTGCCGGCCGATGCAGCCACCACGGGCACCCCGTCGGGCACGTTGCCCATGAAGTTGTACGCCCCACGCAGCTTGAAGGAACCAGTGCGCTGCAGGTGCTCAGGCTTCGCGATCACCGGCCGCCCGGCCACCTCGCTCAGCCCCTCCGAGCGCTCGCAGGGTGTGGGACGGATGACCGGCCGCACGCGCTCGGCGGCAGCCCGAATCGCGTCGACCCCAACCAGTTTCATCGCAGCGTCACCACCGTCGCCCCGTCGCCGCCCTCCTCCATCCCCGCCACCGCGTGCGCGGCGACGAGCGGGTGCTTGCGAAGCTCCTCGCCGACCGCCGTGCGCAACGCGCCGGTACCGCGACCGTGGATCACGCGCACGGTCTCCAGCCCGGCCATCGCCGCGGCGTCGATGTACTCACGCACCAGTGCCCGTGCCGCTTCGGCGCGCTCGCCGCGTACGTCGACCTCGTGCCCGACGGCTCGGCCGGCCGGTCGGGTCTCCGCCCTCGGCACCGACGCGGGCGTGAGGTCGTGCACCAGGCGGTCACGCATCAGCCGCGAGCGTTGCAGGGTGAGGCGGGCGATCGGCCCCTGCACCACGGCGGTGTCGCCGTCGAGCGAGACGATCTGACCGCGCACGCCGAGGTCGGCCACCACCACGGCGTCGCCGACCACAAGCTCCTCGTCCAGATCCACCCGGGGCGCCGCCATGCGCAGACCGGCTTCGGCGCGTGCGGCGACCTCCGCGGCAGCGCCGAGGTGGCGATCCCGCTCGGCGCCGTGGGCCGCCGGATCGCCGGTGCCGCGGCGCCGCTCCGCGCGACGCGCGGCGGCGATCTCTCTCCGTAGCGTCGCCAACTCCGCCTGCAGGTCGCGCAGCTCCCGTGCGGCGTCCTCGCGGGCGCGCTCGCGCGCAGCGGCGGCGTCGGCGCGGCGGCGCTCCACCTGCCGGGCAAGCTCGGCCTCGCGGTGCTCCACCTCGGCCAGCACGCGCGCCACCTCGTCGCGCTCGGCCATCGCACGGTCGCGCTCCTGCTCGGCACCCACGCGCGCCGCGGCGGCGTCCTGCAACAGCGCCTCCACCCCATCGCGCGATTCGCCCAGCACCTCGCGGGCGCGCCCGACGACCGCAAGGTCGAGCCCCAGCCGCTGTGCCACCTCGATCGCGTGCGACGCGCCGGGCTCGCCGACACGAATGGAGTAGGTGGGTGCCATCCGCTCGGCGTCGAACCCGACGGCCGCGTTTGCGACCTGCGGGTGGCGGCTGGCCCAACCTTTGAGCTCGTCGAAGTGGGTGGTGACGAGCACCAGGGCACCACGCGCGACGAAGGCCTCGACGATCGCGCGGGCGAGCGCCGCTCCGGCGGCGGGATCGGTGCCCGCCGCGATCTCGTCCAGCAGTACCAGGGTCGCCGGTCCGGCTGCGTCCAGCAGGCTCACCAGCCGTCCGACGTGCGCCGAGAACGTGGACAGGCTCTGCGCGATCGACTGGTCGTCGCCGATGTCGGCGAAGACCTGGTCGAACACCGGCAGGCGGGCCGACGCCGCCGGCGGCTGCAGCCCCAGCTGGTGGCACAGCGCCACGAGCCCAAGCGTCTTGAGCGCCACCGTCTTGCCACCGGCGTTGGGGCCGCTCACCACGAGCCCGCGCATGCCGGCCAGCGGCAGGTCGATCGCCACGACGGTGGCAGGATCGAGCAGCGGGTGGCGCGCACCCACCAGCTCGACGTCGTCGCCGATCACGGCCGCGCACCCTCCCCAGCGCGTCGACAACTCCGCAAGGGCGAACGCGAGATCCACAGCGCCGAGCGTCTCGGCTGCCGCGTGCAGCGCCGGCGCATCATCGGCGATCGCGGCGGAGAGACCGGCGAGCACGCGCTCCACCTCGATGCGCTCCACCGCTTCCAGCTCGCGCACACTGTTGTTGGCATCCACCACCTGCAACGGCTCGACGAAGATGGTCTGCCCGGTCGCCGAGCGGTCGTGCACGATGCCGGCCACGGCACCCCGCGCGGAGGCCTTGACGGCCAGCACGGGCCGGCCGGCGCGCTCGGTGAGGAACCCCTCCTGCAGGTGTTGCCTGAAGCGCTGGGCCGCGTCACGCAGCGCCTGGGCTGCGGCCGCCCGCGCGTCGGCAAGCTGGCGACGCGCGCGCGCGAGTTCTGCGGAGGCGGTGTCGCGGATGCCGCCATGTCCATCGCACGCGGCATCGACGAGGTCCACCAGACGCACGAGCACCGGGTGGGCGATGGCGCGTCCCTGCTCCGCCAGCAGGGGTGCGGTCGCGTCATGTTGAGCCAGGGTGTCGGCCAGCTCCGTCGCAACGCGTGCCGTGACGGCAACGTCCATCACCTGACCGAGTTCGAGCGTCGCCCCACGCCCCGCCCCGGCCAGTTGCTCGTCGATCGCAACGCCACCGGCACCCACGCCGACACCCAGGCGCCGCAGCTCGATCGCCTCGGCGGTCACCGCCTGGCGAGCGGCCACCTCCGCTCCCGTCGTGGCCACCGGCGTGGCCAGTGCACGGGCATGCCCCTGGGCCGACTGGCACAGCGCGGCCAGCCGTTGGCGAATCTCACCGAGCCCGAGCAGCTCCTCGGTGCGCGCGTCCATCACGCAATCGTAGGGCCTCGGTCAGGACAAGCGCGCCTCGAGCGCATCGCACACCGCCTCGACATGGGCGATGAGCTCGGCCTGCTCCCCCAGGTTCACGTCATCCGGGTTCGCGGTGCGGATCTCCGCGGCCCGCGACGCGATCGTCTCCTCGGCGGCGTCGAGGTCGGCCGACACCACACGCGCAAACTCGGGCCCACCCATTCCGGCCGGGCTGCACGTCGCACCGAGGCCCTCCGCCAGCCAGCGGGCGGCCCCGCCGTACTCCACGCGCCGTTCCCGGGTGAGCAGATCGTCGACCGGGCCGGCCGCGGCGCGCTCGGCCAGCGCGAGCTCGATCACCTCGAGCCGCTCGCCGCTGGTGGCGAACCACCTTTCGACCCGATCGTCCACATCGGCGGGCGCCTCGTGCCACACCTCACCGAGGTGGGCCGCCACGTGAACCATCCACGCCCGTGCCGTCGCCTGGCGCGCCGCCGTCCGACGCTCGTGCTCCGCCGGCAGCATGCCGCTCTCGGCCAGCAGGAAGAGCTGGTGGGTCATGCGCGAGCGCTCGCGCTCCCGCCGTGCCTCGATTCCGGCTCGGTCGCCGCTCACGGCCTGTTGCAGTCTGTTGCCCACGTCGCCCCCCAAAGGCGTTCGTTGTCGCGGAGAGCATGCCGAATCTTTGCCACGTCCGGTCCGGGCTGCCCTATTGTGGCCCGCGATGCCCGACGCCCTCACGGTCAGCGCGCTCACCAAGCGCTACGCCAATCAGCAGGCGCTGGCGGGTGTCGAGCTCACCGTCGGCGAAGGTGAGCTGATCGGCCTGCTGGGGCCCAACGGCGCCGGCAAGTCCACGCTGGTGAAGATCGTCTGCGGCCTGGTGAACGCAACCTCGGGAGAGGCTCTCGTGTTCGGCCACCCTGCGGGCTCAAGCGCCGCAAGCAGGATGATCGGCTACCTGCCGGAGCTCTTTCGCTACCCGGACTGGGCCTCGGCGGACGAGGTCCTGCAACTGCATCAGCGACTGGCCGGATCGCCCGGCGGCGAGGCCGAGCGCGCCGAGCTGCTGGAGCTGGTGGGCCTTGCCGACGCCCGGACGAAGCGTGTGGAGGCGATGTCGAAGGGCATGCAGCAACGGCTTGGCCTCGCGCAGGCGATGATCGGCACACCCAAGCTCCTGCTGCTGGACGAGCCGACCAGCGCCCTCGACCCGGCAGGGCGCATCGCGGTGCGCGAGCTGCTGGAGGAGCTCCGGCGGCGCGGCATCGGCGTGCTGTTGAACTCGCACCTCCTCAGCGAGGTGGAGCGCGTGGTTGACCGCGTGATCATCATCAACAGGGGCCACACCGTCACTTCGGGCACGCCGGACGAGCTCGCGCGCGCGGGCGGGGTGGAGATCGACACCGACGCCGGGGTCCGTCACTTCCCCGACGCCGCACACGACGACGTCCCCACGCTCGTGGCCGACCTCGTCGCGCAGGGTGTGGCGATCTACGGGGTGCGCGTGGTGCGCTCGTCGCTCGAGGACGTCTATCTGGAAGCGGTCGAGGGATCGCAGCCGTGAATGGCTCGCTCACGGTCGCTCGCTACACCATCCAGGAGAGCCTACGGCGCAAGGTCTTCGTGGTGGTGCTGCTGCTGTCGGTCGGCTTCCTCGCGTTGTACTGGTGGGGATCGTCGGCTGCCTTCCGCGAGGTGAAGCGCAGCTTCGACTTCCAGAACAGTCCGGTGCGTGAGCTGGCGCTCGCCGGAAGCTTCCTGCTCGGCCTGGCGATGTTCGCGATCCTCTTCCTCGGCACCGTGCTGGCGGTGTTCCTGAGACTCAACGCCATTCGGGGCGACGCCGAACGCGGGCTGCTTCAGGGCATCCTGGTGCGACCTGTCAGCCGGGCGGCGGTGCTCGCCGGACGCTTCATCGCCGCCTTCGCGGTGACCGGCCTCTACGTGGTCGTGATGTTCCTCGCCGCGGCGCTCATCACCCGCACCGCCAGCGACGGTTGGTCTCCCGATCGCTGGGTGAGCCCGACCCTCGGCCTGGTCGGCGCAATGGCGGTGATGACGGCCATCTCGCTGTTCGGCTCGGTCTTCCTGTCGAGCACCGCGAACGGCATCGCCGTGTTCATGGTGTTCGGCGGGGGACTGGTCGGTGGCCTGCTCGGCCAGATCGGCGACGCGATCAATTCGCAGACGTTGATGGACGTCTCGACGTGGACCACGTGGGGCCTGCCGTTCGAGGGGCTGTACCAAAACGGCCTCTACGGCCTCACCGCCGACTTCCGCGGCGCCGAGCGCATCGTGGTGCAGCTCGGCCCGTTCGGTGGCGCGAAGCAGGGCGGACCGGAATTGTGGTTGTGGGCTGCCGTGTACGTCGTCGGACTGCTCGCGCTGGCCGCCGCCGCGTTCCGCCGACGCGATCTCTAGTGGCGTGACCTGAGAAGCCCGCACGCAGCCGACGAACTGCCGCGGGTCGCTGCGACGACGACAGCTCGCTACTTGGGCGGGATCTCGCCGCGGCGCAACTTGCGGTAGAGGTCCAGCGACTCGCGCAGCACGGCGATCGCCTCTTCCGGCCCCATCGGCTCGTCGATGACGACCTCCTTGTGCTCCAGCACCTTGTAGTCCTGAAAGAAGCGCTGCATCTCGCGCAGCGTGTGGCTCGGCAGCTGCTGGTGGTCGGTGTACTCGTTGTACGCCGGGTCGTGCACGCACACCGCCACGATCTTGTCGTCGATGCCCTTGTCGTCGCGCATGCGCATCACGCCGATGGCGCGCGCTTCGACGATGCTGAGCGGGTACACCGGCTCCTGGCCGAGCACGAGCACATCGAGCGGGTCGCCGTCGTCACAGAACGTACGCGGGATGAACCCGTAGTTGGCCGGGTAGTAGACGGCGCTGTGCAGCACACGGTCCAGGCGCAGCAATCCGGTCTCCTTGTCGAGCTCGTACTTGTTCTTGCTGCCCTCCGGCACCTCGATGATCACCGGGAAGGACTCGTGGATGTGCTGGTCGTCGATGTAGATGTCGTGCCATGGGTGCATACGCGCATGGTACGCCTGCGTCGTACGGCTGGGCCGATGGCGGTCGCTGGTACACTCGTTCGCGACGGGACGTGGCGCAGTCTGGTAGCGCACTCGCTTTGGGAGCGAGGGGTCGCCAGTTCGAATCTGGCCGTCCCGATCGATGGCGTCGGCGAGATTTCCCACGGACGGGATTGGCCGGAGGGGCGAATGGGTAGGTTGCGGGTAGGACTCCACCCTGTGGTGTGCCCGCGGTTGCTTGCGCTCTCAATCCCGTTCAGGAGGACTTGTGTCCGAACTGTTTGACCTCATCAGTAAGCGTCTCGACCCCGACATGCTGGGCGCCATCGCCAGTCGCCTCGGCCTCGGCGGCGACGACGCGAAGGCAGCCGCGGCAACGTCGCTGCCCGCACTGCTGGGTGGCATGGCCCACCAGGCACAATCCGTCGAGGGCGCGCATGGTCTTCTGAACGACATCGACGCCACCAAGGGCGGCACGTCGCTTGACGGTCTGCTCGACCGCGTGCGCGGCGCCGAGACCGAAGCCGACACGGCCAACGAGAGCCGCTTCGGCGGAATGCTCAGCGGTGGCATCCTCGACGCGCTCATCGGACGCCTGGGCATCGGCGGCCCGGTCGTGAAGAAGCTGCTCGGGCTGCTGGGGCCGCTCGTGATCGGTGCACTCGGCAAGATCGCCGGCAGCGGCGGCCTTTCGCGCCACCGCCTGTCCTCGCTGCTCACCGACGCCACGGGCGCGGCCGCCGACGCCGCTCCCGGCGGGCGATCGTCGCTGATGGCCATCCTCGGCCCGATCGCCGGTGCGCTCGGTCTGGGCGGCGCCGGCGTGGCGGCCGCCAAGGCGCAGTCGCCCGACCCGTCGGGCAACGTGGTCGACACGGTCGCCGAGCGCGAAGCGGTGAGTGCCGCCGCCCCGACGGCCGCGGCGACGACCGGCGGCCCGCACGAGCCGAACCGCCGCGCGAGACTTGCGTGGATCGCCCTGCCGCTGCTGTTGGCCGCGCTGCTCATCGCCGCGCTCGCATCGCGTGGTTGCGGCGACGACGACAAGGGCACCACCACGACGCCGGCCACCGCGACAGCCGGCGCGACGACCACGGCCACACCGGTCGGCGGCGTCACGGTGGCCAGCGACGCCGACGGCAAGGTGACGCTCACGGGCGCGGTGCCGGACGAGGCAGCCCGCACGGCGGCGGTCGACTCTGCAACCGCGGCCTTCGGCGACGGCAACGTCACCGACCAGCTCACCATCGACGCCAACGCGACGGCTGGACCAGCAGGCGACCTGATCGGCAAGGTCATCGCCGCCTTGAAGGGCGCCGGCAACGGCTGGAGCGCCGCGTTCGACTCGGCCAGCGCCATGACGCTCACCGGCGAGGTTGCCTCCGAGGAGGTCAAGGGCGCCATCTTCACGGCCGCCTCCGACGCCTTCGCGCCGGGCACGGTGACCGACAAGATGACCGTGGCCGCCGGCGGTACCAGCACGGAGGCCCAGCAGGCCGTCGACGAGATCAACAAGGAGATCTCGCTGCGCGGAGTCACCTTCGTGACCGGCAGCGCCAACCTCACGGGCGCGAGCCGCACCACGCTCGACCGGGTGGTGAAGGTGCTGGCGGAGAACACCGGTGTCAAGGCGGAGGTACAGGGTCACACCGACAACCAGGGCAACGCCGCCGCCAACCTGGCGCTCTCGACGGCGCGAGCGAAGGCGGTGGTCGCGTACCTGGTCGGCAAGGGCATTGCCGCCGACCGTTTGACGGCCAGGGGCTACGGTCAGACCAAGCCGGTGGCGTCGAACGCCACGCCGGCAGGCCGCGCCAAGAACCGTCGCGTGGTCTTCGTTCCCACCAGCTAGTTCGAGTGCCGCGGGGGTTCCGGATCGTCCGGAACCCCCGTTCGCGCTCCCGGTGCCGCGGCGGGCCACCGTCAGGCACGATGTGCCCGATGCGTCTCCCCCTGGCCCCGCCAATCGCACCCCAGCTGTGCCGCAGCGCCGGCACGCTGCCGGACGGCGCCGGGTGGCGCTACGAGCCCAAGCTCGACGGCTTCCGCGCCATCGTGTTCGTGGACGGCGAGCAGACGTTCATCCAGTCACGGGGCTCGCGACCGCTGGGTCGCTACTTCCCCGAGCTGCGGTTCCCCGGCCGTCGCTGCGTGCTGGACGGCGAGATCGTGATCGAACGCCCCGACGGCAGCCAGGACTTCGAGGCGCTGCAGAGCCGGCTGCACCCGGCTGCGTCGCGGGTCACCAGGTTGGCCGCCGAGATCCCCGCCACGTTCGTCGCGTTCGACCTCCTGGCCCTGGACGACGAGGTGCTCCTCGACCAGCCGTTCCGCGAGCGGCGTGAGCGGCTGGAGCAGATCGTGCGTGCGCCGTTTCGCGTGACGCCGCTGGTGGCGAGCGCCGACGAGGCCGACGTCTGGCTCCACACCGCCGAGGGCGTGATCGCCAAGGAAGCCGAGGCGCCGTACCGACCCGGCGAGCGCGCCGGCATGGTGAAGATCAAGCGTGTGCGCACGATCGACGCCGTGGTCGTGGGGTGGCGGCCAGGCAAGCTGGAGGGCACCGTGGGCTCGCTCATCCTCGGCTGCTACGAACCGGACGGGCAGCTGCGAGTGGTCGGCCACAGCGCGGGGTTCACCGCCAAGCAGAAGCGCGAGCTCGTCGACACGCTCGCGCCATACGCCAGCGGCGAGCACGGCAGCGGCGCCCCGAGCCGCTGGAGCGCGGGCAAGGATCTGGAGTGGGTGGAGCTGCGCCCGGAGCTGGTGGTGGAGGCAAGCTTCGACCACGTAAGCGGCGGACGCATCCGCCACGGCGCCAAGACGCTGCGCTTCCGCGACGATAAGCCGCCTGCGGCCTGCACCGTGGATCAATTGGAAGGCTGAGGCGGCGTCTGGGCAACCACGCCGGGACGATCGCGCCGGACGCACCGCCCGAGTTGACGGTGTGTCACACCGCGCGGCCCGATGAGACCGTGGTACGAAGGCCACGGCGGGCGTACCGGGTTCGCGGGGCCCGCCGATGCCGGCCCCGCGAACGTCCTCCCTACCTCAGCCGCACGCCCTTGCCGATCGTCTTGCTCGACTTGCCGGCGCTCGCCTTGACCACGACGCTGTAGCTGCCCGGGCCGACGCGCTTGCCGCGCGTGTCCTTGCGGTTCCACGTGACCGTCTGCCAACCCGGCTTCGTCTTCTTGATCACGACGCGGCGTAGCACCCTGCCGCTCGTGGTCCGGAAGTCGACCTGCACCGACGACACGACGGTAACGTTGAACGTGACCTTCACCTGCTGCGACCCTGGCGTGATCGAGAGCTTCGTCATCGCGAAGGCAACCGGCGCCGGCGGCTCCTGCACGTTGGGCGCAGGCGCGCCACCGACCGGCGCGGTGGGAGCGGAGACCACGGTCTCGCGACTCCCGCGGGCATCGGTAAAGGTGGCGACGACCCGGAGCATGTTGCCGTTGTGCAGCGCGTTCGGGGTGAGCTTGGGTCCGGCGGCGATATTGGCCCAGACGTTGCCGTCGCCTGCCTGCCACTGGTAGCTGAAGCTCGCCCCCTGCAGGCCGTCGACGTCGGTCACGCTGCCCGGGGAGACCGTCATCTCCTTCCCGACCGCGGGCGGCAGGCCGGAGATGGCGAGCGCGCCGGTCGGGGAGTCGTTGACGTTCTCGGTGGCCCCGGTCGCGGCCGAGGTCACGAGCTGAGCCGCGCCGGCACCGTCGGTATAGCGCGCCTGTACGCGGAGCGGGAGGCCCACCTGGTTGTCACCCGGGGTGAAGCTCGCCCCGGTGCCCACCGTGACCCAATTGCCATTCGACTGCGCCTGCCACTCGAACTCGACCGGACCCGGGATCCCGTCGATGTCGGTAAACGCGCGCGTCGCACTGAGGGTCTGGTCCTCGCTCGGCGTGGTGTCGCTGATGGTCACCGTTCCCGACGGCGGCGAGTTGGTGCCGGTGAGCTGCAGGGTCTGGTCGGCGAAGATCAGGGCCTCGACGTTGCGCACCGTGTCGGTGCCGTCGATCCGCGTACCGCGCGCGTGGGCCACGGTGACCGTGTTCCCGCTGCGGGTGATGTCGTAGTTCGCGAACGCGTCCGAGAAGACGGCCGCATCGCCGACACCGGGCGCCGCCTTGATCGAACGCACGATCTGCGTGCCGTTCAGCTGGGCGATCGTGAGGTTCGCCTGGAACGCCGCGAGATTCGGGAACAGCGTGCCGTTGCGACTGAGTTCGACATCCAGGTAGGCGTCGCCGTCGATGACGTCGTCGCCGCCGCGCCCTTCGATGAGGTCCGGCCCGGCCCCACCGAGCAGGATGTTGCCGCCGGTGAATGAGGTCGCTCCGGACGGCAGCAGCCCTGACAGGCCGGTGATCTTGTTGATCGTGGCCGCATCGGGGATGCCCTGGTCGGCGCCCATCGTGGCGGTCGTGCCGTTGTCCCCGCGAAGCGTGTCACCAAGCGACGTTCCCGAGAGCCCCTCGACCTGGAAGAACGTGTCGCGGAGGTTGTTGGGATCCTGGACGACGGGGTTGAACGTGAGGTCGGACGTCGCCGCGGCGGTGTCGCGAACGTGGGTCATGAAGTCGAAGCCGAAGCCACCCTCGTTGGAGTCGACGTCGGCCGAGTTGACCAGGATGTCGCTGCCGCCTTCGCCATCGAGCGCGTCCGGCCCGGCGCCGCCCTCGAGGACGTCCTCGCCCGGCTCGCGGCTCAGGTGGAAGGGTTGGCCGTTGCCGCCAACGAGCGTGTCGGCGGCGCCGCCGCCTTCCAGCCAATCGTCACCGTCGCTACCCGAGATCCCATCGGCGCTCGCACCACCGAGGCCGTAGTCGACCCCCTGACCTCCGGTCGACGTCGCCCCGTCCGGGCCCGACACCATGAAGTCGTTGCCGTTGCCGCCGAGCACGAGGTCCGCGCCGACGCCGCTGCGGATGATGTCGTTACCGTTGTCGCCCTTGAGCTTGTCGGCGAGGCCGGAGGCGTCGGTGACGATATCGTTCCCGTCGCCACCGCTCACGACGTCGGTGTCATCGCCGCCTTCGAGCACGTCGTTGCCGCCCTTGCCCCAGAGCGTGTCGAGGCCCCGGTCGGAGCGCATGTTGTTGGCTCCCGCCGTCCCGCCCATGATCACGCTGCGGGTGCCGGTGTAGCGAAGCTGACCGCCGGTGTTCGTGACTCCGGCGGGGAGCGGGTTCGGCAGGTTGCCGGCGTCGAGCACGAGGTCTGGCGTGTCGAACACGGCGCCCGGCAGATTGGTCACGTTCGGCAGGTTGGTCATGATGAGCTCGGCGAACGATCCGGCCTCGAGCTCGTTCACGAGATTCGTACCCGCAAGACGATGCAGGTAGTAGAACCGGTCGCCGTCTTGCAGCTTCTCCATCTGCGTCTGGAACACGAAGTTGAAGGTCGGCCCGAGCATGTCGCCAAACGCGGGCTTCTCGGCCAGGCCACCGATCCAGAAGTCGATGTCGTCAACGCCCGAGGTTGCCGCCGGTGCGTTCATGAAGCTGGGGTTGGAGAGCAGTGCCTGCGCCGCGGCGCGCTTCCCGGCGGTTGTCGTTGCGCTGACCACCGAGCTCTCGGTGGCATAGGCGGCGATGAAGTTCACCAGGGACTCGGGGTGGCGCAGGGCAGCACCGAAGTCGCTCCAGGTGGCGTAGCGCGGCAGGTTCGCACCGTTTGCCGACGTCAACTCGCCGCGTGCGTCGTTGAGGCCGGGTACGCGCGTATCGCGGCCGCGGGCGATGTTGAGCGCGGCCAGGTCGAGTGGAAGGCCCACGAGGTTGTTGCGCAGTGCTCCCGTGACGAACTCGTCGAGCTCGTTGCCGCGCTGGTTGACCATGCCCGCAGCGATGTTCCCGGCCGCGTTGACACGGCCGGTGCCGCTCGCGACGAACTCCACCGGGTTGAGGAACGCCTGAATCAGGCCGATTGGGTTGTTGCCGCCTCCGGCGGTCCTGCGATCGACCTGTTCCGTGAGCATCGAGTGGCCAAACCGGTAGACGACATGCGCGAACTCCGCGGCGATGGCCGGGTTGATCGTGGTGTCGTAGCCGGCGAACGCATGCGTGTTCGGCGACACGCGACGCGCGAACTCCTCGAAGACGAGGTGCTGGTATTCCATCTCGCTGACCACACGCGCGGCCTGGAAGAGCCGTTCGCCGTTCCACTGCCCCGCCCCGTTGACCCACTCCGCCCTGAACGCCGCGTCGGTGCTCGCGTTGACGAGGGCCTTCAGCTGATCCACGACGCGGTTGTGCTCGGCGTGGAACACCGTGTGCACGGCGGTCAAGCCGATGTTCTCGTTGGCGCGGCCGTCACCGACGACGAAGTGCGCATTCAGCAGCTCGTCGTCGTAGGTGCCCGGCTGACCGTCATCGGCGGTGCCGGCGAGCGTGTCGGGGGTCTGGTTCACCTTCGCAGTCGCCGGGTTGCCGTCGTGATCCCAGGTGCCGGGAACCGCGTGGTGGGCGATGTCGTCGAGGAACGCGTGATTGACTCCGCCGCCGGTTCGAGCGGCGTTCCCGCTTGCGTTCGGGATGATCGCGCCGTACTCGTTCGTCGCGATCGCCGGGACGTTGAAGACCTCCTGGTCGGTGAGCGTGACTCCCAGCACGCTCTGCGCCTGCGCTTTGATCTCAGCCCAGGTCGGCGGTCCGCCGCCCGCTCCTTCCAGGAGCCGACCGGTCGGGACCGCGACGCCACCCTGACGGACATACTCGCGCAGGAACACCTGGTGTGAGGGGTGCGAGCTGTAGCTCTGGCTGAGATCGATGAAGGGGGTGTCGATGTTGCGGTGCTCCGCGCCGCCGGCGGCGCGGCTCAGCACCATGAACCGCTTGTCGGCAGGCAGGTCATCCGCCGTGCCGAGGCTCCCGTCGGGGCCGACCACGAGTGGATCGTCGTCCTTCAACGGAATCACCACAGTGCCGTTCCCGCCCTTCGGCACGAGGTCGAGACCGTGGTCGAAGAACTGCCCGAACAGCGTGAACCAGGAGTTGTAGGGCGCCCCGAGGCCCGCATCCGGGGCGACGTTCGGAATGAGATGCGGGTCGTTCGCCGGCCCGGCCACACCGCCACGTGCCGCCTCGGCGGCGGCGTTGGTCGGCCCCTGCTCCACGATCAGGTTGCTGATGACGCGCGGCTGCGAGTCGGCGGTCAGCGACGTGGAGACGCCCGGGGCGTACGTGGTCGGCGTGCCGACACCGGGGAAGCCGACCGGCACGGTCTCGGCGTCACGGTTGACCGGCGTCAGAAGTCGCGGGAACTGCTGGTCGGCCGCGCCGAATGTGGTGTTCGCGCGGTTGTTGCCGGTTCCGAGGACGGTCCGCAGACCGCGAGGCAAGGTCGGGTCCGCGATCTGGTTCGGCCCTGTGCCGGATTGCGCACCGGTCTCGGCGACCTTGATCTGATCGAGGATGAACCGTGCGTCCGATTCGCTCAGCGTCACCGCGTCGGCACTCGTCGCCGCGGCCCCGACGACCAACGCGACCGTCGCGCTGCCGAGGAGCATGCGTCGCGTGCGCCGGTGGGCTCCCGTTGCCTTGCCCATGTGTCCCCCTCCATGGAGTGCGATCGGATGACGACCAGCGACATCCGTGTCGCATTGAGCTTCGTTGTAGGCGATGAGTTTGCGCCTGGGCTCGGGCGGTCGCAAGTCCAGCCCGCGAAGTCTGGACCTTCGGGGGGTCCCCTGGCCGAAGGTCGGGTTGGCGCCTTCGCACGTGCCGTGACCGAGCCGCGCGGGGGGAAGCGGAACGGGGGTGTTCGCCGGCTTGGTGCGGCCGTCGGCGCCACTGCCAGTGACCCGGTGGGACCGACGTGGCAACGAACCGCGCCGAGACCGGTTGGTAGCATCGCCGCATGGATTCAGCGCGGCGCCAGCCCTTGACGATGACGGCGATCTGCACGGCGATGGTGGTCGCCGTCGCGACGCTCCTCCCCTACGTGAAGCTGGGTCCGATCTCGCGGAGCGGTCTTGACACGTCGGACGGCAAGGTCACGCTCGTGCTCGCGATCATCGGCGTCCTCGCCCTTGCCTTCGGTCGCGGCAAGCGCTGGAGTCTCATCGTCCAGTTCCTGGCGGCGACACTGGTGGTCGTCATGGCGGTGGCCGACATGGTCGACATCAAGGACAAGGGCCTCGAAGTCGGCAGCGGCCTGTGGTTGATCCTCATCGCGGGCATCGCGTGGACGCTTGCCAGCCTCGCGCTGCTCGTCGCGCGCCGCCGCATCTGGCCGGCGCCGGCGAGCGTCGAGATGCCGGGGTCGCCGGCGGATCCACAGTGACGCTGACGGTGGGCGCTGCCCCGGTGCGCCGCGCCTGAGCCGGGACGATTGCGCGAGTGCGGCGGTTCGGGTGTGCGACCCGTGCGAACGAAGCGCCAACGCACCGCGTTCCCCGGCGGCAACGCACAGCCATCGCGCCGTTGCACACCGGCGTCGTTCGGCGCGGCGTGGATCCCGGACCGATCGGCCTGTCGTTCCGTATCGCTGACACGTCGGGCCCGCAGCCGGAGCGGCCTTGGCACCGCCTATCCGGGCGGGGCGTCGTCCTTGCGCGCGCGGCTCGGTTGCACCCGCCGCGGTTCTTCGCTGCGCCTGCGAAAGTGCGGCGGCCACGGCGCGTCGCCCAGGCCGGCGGCCTCGTCTCGGGCGGCCAGCTCCAGCAGGCCGTCGAGGCGACCCGCGTTCGCAGCCATGCCCGCCGACGGGTCGCCCAGCGCCGCCACGCGGGCCGGCACGGTGTCGACCCGCAGGTCGTCCAGTTCGACGTCGGACACCTCGTCCCAGCGCAGCGGGCACGACACCCGGGCGTTCGCCACCGGGCGCACCGAGTAGGCCGACGCCACCGTACGATCCCGCGCGTTCTGGTTGTAGTCGAGGAACACCCCGTGGCGCTCCTCCTTCCACCACTTGCTGGTCGCAAGGTCCGGCACCCGGCGCTCCACCTCGCGCGCAAGGGCGACCGCCGCACGGCGCACGGTGTCGAAGTCATGTTCGGGCACGAGCGGCGCGTACACATGGATGCCGCGCGAGCCGGAGGTCTTCGGATAGCCGGTCAGCCCATGGTCGCGTAGCACGTCGCCCGCGGCGATCGCGACCCGGCGCACGTGGTCCCATGGAACATCCGGCATCGGATCGAGATCGACGCGCAGCTCATCGGGATGATCCAGGTCGGGGCGGCGCACCGCCCACGGGTTGAAATCGATCACCCCGAGGTTCACCGCCCACACCAGATGCGCGGCATCCACCGGGCAGAGCTCGTCGGCGGTGCGGCCACTCGGAAACGTCACCGTTGCGCTGACCAGCCACTCGGGCGTCGCCTTCGGCAGGCGCTTCTGGAAGAACGGCTCGCCGTCGATACCGTCGACGTAGCGCTTCAACACCGTCGGGCGATCGCGCAGATGCGTGAGCGCGGCATCGGCCACGGCGAGGTAGTACTCCACCAGCTGCAGCTTGGTCAGCCCGATCTGCGGGAAGTACACCTTGTCCGGGTTCGACAGCCGCACATCCCGCCCGGCCACCGTCACCGTGGTGTGGTTGTCAGCCATCGGCCCTGAGCAGTTGGCGGCGCACGAACGTCATTCTGGCAGCTGCGCATGCGCCGACCCCGGCCCGGATCGCCGCGCGTAGAGTGGATCGCTCCGCAGCTCGACGACAGGATCAGGGGATATGCGCGCGATGGTGCTCACTCAACCGGGGGAAGCCGACCCCCTGCGGCTCGAGCAGCGCGAGACCCCGGCACCGGGGCCTGGCGAGGTAACGATCGCCGTCAGCACCTGCGCGGTGTGCCGCACCGACCTGCAGCTGGCATCCGGCGACCTGCCGGCCCACCGGTTGCCGATCGTCCCCGGCCACCAGGCGGTGGGGCGCGTCGCGGTCGTCGGTGACGGCGTGCGTGGCCTGAGCGTCGGCGACCGCGTCGGCGTCGGCTGGGTGGCCGGCACGTGCGGCAGGTGCGAGCACTGCCAGAGCGGTGCCGAGAACCTCTGCCAGTCGGCCACGTTCACCGGATGGGACCGCGACGGTGGCTTTGCCGATCAGCTGACCATCTCAGCCGACTTCGCGCACCACCTGCCCGACGGGTTGCCAGACGCGGAGGCGGCGCCCCTGCTGTGCGGCGGCATCATCGGCTACCGGTCGTTGCATCAGAGCGGGATCCGGCCGGGCGGGACGCTCGGGCTCTACGGATTCGGCGCGTCGGCGACGCTGGCCCTGCAGGTCGCGCGCCACTGGGGCTGCACCGTCTACGTCGCCGCTCGCGGGCCCCACGATCGGGAGCGGGCGCTTGCCGCCGGCGCCGACTGGGCCGGCGACATCATCGACGCCCCGCCCACGCCGCTCGATGCCGCGGTGACCTTCGCGCCGGCCGGCCGCGTGATGGTGGCTGCGCTGCGCGCGCTGAAACCGGGCGGCACGGTGGCGATCAACGCGATCCACCTCGACGGCATCCCGTCCTTCTCGTACGACCTGCTGTGGGGCGAGCGCACGATCCGCAGCGTCGCGAACTTCACCCGTCAGGACGCCCGTGAGTTCCTGCAGCTGGCCGCCGCTGTCCCGATCCGCCCGCAGGTCGAGGTGCACCCGCTGACGTCTGCCAACCGCGCGCTGGCGCGGATCGCCGACGGTTCGGTGTCGGGCGCCGCGGTGCTGCGGGTCTGATCCCGGTTAGGCGCTCCACTCCTCGGCCAGCGTCCCCATGGCCGACCGGTAGCGTGCGAGCGCCTCGTCGCGCCCAACGAGCCAGATGCTCTCGTAGACGCCGGTCGAGACCAGGCGACCCGTGACGGTGATCCGCTGCGGCTCCAGGAAGTCGCGGGCGTTGGCGCCCAGGATGTGCAGCTCGTCCTGTAGCGCGTGCTTGATGTCGTCGAGCTCCCACGCCGCGAGCCGCTCCAGCCGGCCCAGCCCGCCGCCGACGTACTGGATGGCCTGCTTGAGGTCCTCGCCGCGCACCCGCGCCCACGCCTCCGGGTCCATCGCCAACGGCTCGAACAGCCAGCCGGCCAGATTCGGGTACTCGCTGAGCTTGGTGATCTTGCCCTTCACCGCCGGCGCGCTACGACGCACGAGCGCCTCCGCCTGTGTCCCGCCGTGCGCCGCGATGAAGCCGGTGTCCGTGAGGTAGACGACCAGCGCGTCGGCGAAGGCGTCGGGATCCATCATGCGCAGGTAGCGGCCGTGCATCACCTCGGTCTTGCGCTGGTCGAACACCGCCGGGCTCTTGGACACCCGCGCCACGCTGAACGCCTGCACCAGCTCGGGCAGCGTGAACCGTTCGGTCTTGTCGTCGTAGCTCCATCCCAGCAGGGCCAGGGCGTTGCACAGCGGCTCCGCGAGGAAGCCGTCGGCCTCGAACTCCTCCACCGACGCCGCGCCGTGTCGCTTGGAGAGGCGCTTCTTGTCGGGCCCGAGTATCAGGGGGATGTGCGCGTAGGTCGGCAGCGTGCCGCCGAGCGCCTGCATCACGAGCATCTGCTTGGGCGTGTTGGAGATGTGGTCCTCACCGCGCAGGACGTGGGTGATGCCCATCTCCAGGTCGTCGATCGCGGCGGCCAGGTTGTAGGTGGGTGTGCCGTCGCTGCGCGCCACCACGAAGTCCTCGATGTTGTCGTGGCCGAAGGTGACGGTGCCACGCACCATGTCGTCGATCACCGTCTCGCCGGGCAGCGGCACGGCGAACCGCCAGACTGGCAGGCGCCCCTCGGCCTCGAACGCGGCGATCGCCTCCGGCGTGTGGTCGCGCTTGCCGCGCACCACCGGCGCCTGCTTGTTCTCACGCGCCGCCTTGCGCTGGGCGTCGAGCTCCTCGTCGGTCTCGTAGGCGGGGTACACCATGCCCGACACCTTCAGCATCTCGATGGCGGCGGTGTAGATGTCGCCGCGCTCGCTCTGGCGGTACGGGCCCTCGTCCCAGTCCAGGCCCATCCAGCGCAGCACGCGCAGGATCTCGGCCTCGCTCTCGGGAGTGGACCGCTCCCGGTCGGTGTCCTCCAGGCGCAGGATGAACGTGCCGCCGGTCTTGCGGGCGATCAGCCAATTGAACAGCGCGGTGCGGGCGCCGCCGACGTGCAGACTCCCCGTGGGACTCGGGGCGAATCTGACGCGGCAGGGCTCGGTGATGTCAGGGCGGTGAGGTGGCGGCACGCGGGTAGGATAGCCAGATGCGTTTCGGTGCCCACGTGTCGTCTTCCGGCGGCATCTCCAACGCCATCGACCGGGGCCTCGCTATCGGCTGCGAGAGCCTTCAGGTCTTCACGCACAACCCGCGTACCTGGGCGCCGATCAACCACAAGGACGAGGAGATCGCGCAGTTTCGCGCAAAGGCGGCGGCCGCCGGCATGGGTCCGCTGGTGTCGCACGGCCTCTACCTCATCAACCTGGGCGCCCCCGACAAGGACGTGCCCTCCGGCCCGCCCGGCAAGCCGGCGACGAAGATGCGCAACATCTACCGCTCGTCGGAGGAGAGCCTGCGCCAGCACCTGGCGATCGGCGAGCGTCTGGGCCTGTCCGGCATCGTGCTGCACGTCGGCTCGTCGAAGGGCAGCACCCTGGACGAGGCCATCGGCCGCATCGGCGCCGCCATCGGGCAGGCGCTGGACGACGCGCCCGGCGAATGCGACGTCTTCCTCGAGAACACCGCCGGCGCCGGCGACACGATCGGCCGGACCTTCGAGCAGCTGAAGGCGGTGTACGACGCGGTCGGCCAGCCAACGCGTCTCGGCTTCTGCCTGGACACCCAGCATCTGTACGCCTCTGGCTACCCGGTGCACGAGGAGGGCGGCATCGACCGGGTGCTCGACGACTTCGATCGCATCGTCGGCCTGGACCAGCTGCGCTGCTTCCACCTGAACGACTCGCTCACCGCCTTCGGCTCCAACCGCGACCGCCACGCCAACATCGGGGAAGGCGAGATCGGCGCCGACGGCTTCCGCCGTATCCTGGGCCATCCGGCCATCCAGGGCCTCCCGGCGATCATCGAGGTGCCTGGCACCGACGGCAACGGCCCCGACCGCGACAACATGGAGCGGGTGCGCCAGCTGCATCGCGAGGGTCTCGAAGCCCGTAGGTAGTCGTCCGCGCGTGAAGAGAACGGTGCCAGGCACCGATCGATTCACCGACGGTGCGGACACGCTCCTGAATCACCGGAGTCTCACGCAACACACCTCGTCGAACGATCGGCTCACACGGTCGCCGCCGCTATCCCGGCAGCACGCCGATCACGCGGGCTGGCGCGCCGGACCCTTCCACCAGCCGGGTCACCCCGACGATGAGCCAGGCACCGCGCGGCGGCAGGCGATCGAGGTTCACAAGCCCTTCCAGATGCCACAGGCCGGCGCCCAGGGTCACCTTGTGGGCCGGGCAGCCGGTCAGATGGCCGGGGTCGACGCCCAGGGTGTCGATCCCGATTCCCACCGCCCCGCGCGCCACCAGCAGCTCGGCCACATCGACGGCGATTCCCGGGCACGACGGTGCAAGGTCGCCGATGTAGCGCGCCGGATCGCCGAGGAACCGGTCCCAGCCTGTGTGCACCAACACGACGCACCCGGGCGCAATCGCTCCCTGCCGCGCTTCGATGGCCCGCACCTCATCGGCCGACAGCGCGAACCGCGCGTCGTCGCCCACCAGATCGCGGACGTCCAGCACCACCGCGGGCCGCACCAGCCGCTCGACGGGAATGGCGTCCACGTGCACCCCACCGTCGGCGAAGTGCGACGGGGCGTCGAGGTGCGTTCCCGCATGCTCCGGGACCTCCAGGTCGCGCAGGTAGTGGCCGTCCGCGACCACCGTGCCTCGTACGTGCGCCGCGAACGGGCGCGACCCGGGCCAGAGCACCGTGGCCGGCCCGAGCGGTTGGGTGAGGTCCACCAGGCGGTCACCGCTCAGCATCTGTGCAAGGTCCATACGTCGCCGCGCGTCGATTCGTTGTGGGCCACAGGCAGGGACTCGGCCCCCGCGCGCCAAAACTACCGGTATGACCGTGGCGATCTACGGCGAGGACCTCGCACACACTCATCAGGCCGGCTATGTCGACATGGCCGCGATGGCCGCCGACCGGCTCATCGACGAGCTGGCACGTTCGAAGGCCGAGGGCGGCGTGATCGTGGAGCTGGGGTGCGGCCCCGGCACTACGGCAGCCCGGCTGCTGGCCGCCAAGCACCATGTCATCGCCATCGACCAGTCCGCGGCGATGCTGAAGCTGGCGCGCGCTGCGGCGCCGCGGGCCGAGTTCATCCACGGCAGCTGGACCGACGTGGAGATCCCGCCGTGCGACGCGGTGATCGCCGTCAACGAGGTGCTGAACTACGTGATCGAGAAGGGCACGACACTGCGAGCGATCGAGCGACTGTTCGCCCGCGTGTACAAGGCCCTGTGGCCGGGCGGGATCTTCCTCTTCGACGTGGCCGGCCCGGGGCGCGTGCCCGGCGGGGGGCCGGTCACCACGACCGCGGTCGGCGACGACTGGGCCACCATCGTCACGAGCACCGAGGACAAGCGCGGGATGCTGACCCGCCAGATCAGCTCGATGCGCAAGGTCGGCAGCGGCGTGCGCGTGACCGAGGAGGAGCACGTCCAGCGGCTGATCCCGGCTGCGAAGGTGCTCGAGATGCTCCGCAAGGCCGGCTTCAAGGCGCGCGCCCTGCAGGGCTACGACGGCCACCGCGCCTTCCCCGGGCACTCGGTGTTCGTCGCGCGTCGCCCATAGGGACCGCCGCCCGACCACTGCTAAACTCGCCGGACGCGCGGGTGTAGCTCAGTTGGTAGAGCGTCAGCCTTCCAAGCTGAATGTCGCCGGTTCGAGCCCGGTCGCCCGCTCCTCACGGACCTCCTCCCGGTCGCGGTCGACACCGGGAAAACCACGGTCACGAACCACACCGCGGCGATCCTATGATCAGCGCACCGTCGCATGATCGGAGGCGCCGTGTCCGAGGGGTTCTTCATCGATCACGTCATCTACGGCGTGCAGGACGTCGACGTGGCCGCGGCGCGCCTGCGCCAGGAGTTCGGACTGGGGTCGGTACCCGGCGGCATGCATCTGGGCGGCACCACCAACCGCATCGTGCCCCTCGAACCACCGGCCTACCTGGAGCTGCTCGGCATCGGCGACCCCACGCTCGCCGACGGCGCGTGGCTCACGCAGGCGCTCGCAGGCCAGGATCGGCCGCTGTGGTGGGTGCTGGCCGTCGACGACCTCGAGCAGAGCGCGCGTCAACGTGGCCTGCCGGTGCAGTCCGGGCTCATGACGATGGCCGACGGTTCCGAGCTGACCTTCCGCACGGCCGGTATGCAGCGCTATCCCCTGCCCTTCTTCGTCGCCTACGACGCCGACCCCCCGGCACGCCACGCGCACATGCGCCGGCTGCTGGACGAGGCCGAGCACGATCGGGCACCCGGCCGGTTCGCCTGGGTGGAGGTCGGTGGGCCGCCCGCGCTGTTGGAGGGTTGGCTGGGCGAACACGATCTGCCGGTGCGCGCAGCGCCCTCCGCCTACCCCGGAATCACCCGAGCCGCGATCGCGAGCGCCGCCGGTGAGATCGTGATCGGCCCCCACACTCCGAGCTGATCCCAGCCACCCCCCGCGCTTGCGCCCGACGCCGGGGCCGCGCAGAGTGCCCGCCATGCAGATCTCCTCCACCACTCGCCGCCCGCTCACGGCCCTCGCCACGGCCCTGTTCATGCTCACGGTTGCCGCAAGCGCCGCCACGGCCGCCGGCCAGCGCGCTGTCAGCGTGCCCGCCGCGGCACGGGCGGTCGACACCTCCCATCCCACGCGCTTCGTCGGCACGGGCACACCCGCCAGCTGCACGTCGGCCGCCGTCGTGACTGCGGTGCGGGCCGGCGGCGTGATTCGGTTTCGCTGTGGCCCCGGCCGTGTGACCATCGCGATGGCTGCCACCGCCAAGGTCGTAAACCGCAGTACCCGGGTGGTGCTGGACGGTCAGGGACGCATCACGCTGAACGGTGGCGGCGCGCGGCGCATCCTCTACATGAACACCTGCGATCCGGCGCAGGTCTGGACCACATCGCACTGCCAGAACCAGGCGACGCCCCAGCTGGTGGTGCAGAACATCGCGTTCACCGCCGGCAACGCCACCGGCGAGACCGGCGATGGCGGCGGCGGCGGCGCGATCTTCGCGCGGGGCGGACGGCTGAAGATCGTCAACGCGACGTTCAGCGCCAACCGCTGCGATGACTCCGGCCCCGACCTCGGCGGCGCCGCCGTGCGCGCGCTGTCGCAGTACCGCAACCTGCCGGTGTTCGTGGTCGGCAGCCGGTTCAGCGGGGGCGTGTGCAGCAACGGCGGGGCCCTGTCGAGCATCGGTGTGTCATGGGCGATCTTCAACAGCCGGTTCACCGGCAATCGGGCAGTCGGTCGCGGTGCCAACCCCCAGCGTTCCGGGACGCCGGGCGGCGGCAGCGGCGGCGCCATCTACGCCGACGGCAACCGCTTCACCGTCCGCGTGGCCGGATCGCTGATGCAGGACAACCACGCCAACGAGGGCGGCGGCGCCATCTTCTTCGTGAGCAACGACCGCACCGGCACCCTCGCGATCGACCGCTCGACGCTACGACGCAACCCCAGCGACGGCTTCCGGACGTTCCCGGGCGTCTACTTCCTGGGAGCGAGCCGCAGCGTGCGCCAGTCGGTCGTGAGGTGAGGCCGGGCGCGGGGTTGCCTCCGGCCGACCCCACGACGCGTCAGGCGGCCTGCGGCATGCGGTCGAACGGCGATTCGCCGCGGTAGAGCGTCAGCGCCTCGAGCACGCGGCTGAAGCTGGTGGGCCCCAGGCGACGCGGCAGCTCCCACACCGCGACGGCCTGCGTGTTGGTCCACAGGTCGTGCGCAACGTTGATGAGGGTGACCTCGCCACCCGACATCGTGTCGGCCTCGGCCAGCAGGCCGTCCCAGGCGAAATCGTCGTCACCGATGTAGGGCGCGCAGCGCGTCGCCAGGATCGGCGCGGTGAGGATGTGACGTACGGCGGTGTACTCGGACGACATCATGGTCTGTGACACGCTTCCTTTCGTACGAGCAGCGCTCGCGACAGGGTCGGTAGATCGCTACGATCCGTAGCGTTTCTCATTGGACAGTAGCATGATCGGCAGAAAACGCTACGGACCGTAGCGATCAGAACAATTCCATGACATCTCCGCAGCAGACCTCATCGTTGGTCCCCACTCCCAGCCGCGCGGAGCGCACAAGCGCTGCCATCCTGGCCGCCACGCGCGAGATCGTCGCCGAGGGCGGCGTGCGCGCGCTGACGGTGGAGGGTGTCGCCGCTCGCTCCGGCGTCGCCAAGACCAGCATCTACCGCCGCTGGAGCGGCAGGCACGAACTCGCCCTGGCGGTCCTGCTCGAACTGGTGCCCGATCCGGCCGCGGCGCCCGACTTCGGCGATCTGCGGCGCGAACTCGAGCATCACGTCGGGCGCACGATGAAGGTGCTTCGCAACACCCCGATGGGTCGTGTGCTGCGCGGGCTCGTCTCGGACCTCGCGAGCGACCTGGAGCTCTTCGCCGCGTTCCGCGTGCAGGTCATCGCGCGTCGCATGGCCGACACCCAGATCATCCTCGAACGCGCCATCGCGCGCGGTGAGATCCCACCGGGCGTCGACTACGAATTCGCCCACGAGCTGCTGTTCGGCCCGGTGTACTACCGGCTGCTGCTCAGCGGCGAGCCGTTGCGAGCAAAGCTCGCGACGCAGCTGGTCGACGCGCTGCTTGCCACCTTGACGGCCGGCGGCACACCGACGGCCGGAGAGACGGAAGCGGCCGTCGCCGTCGCGACGTCCGGCGACGCCTGATCGATCAGAACGCCGGCAGGTTGGATGCAGCGACGGGATCGACGACGACTGGCGGACCCGGTGGCTGAGGCGGTAGCGGGATCTTCGCATCCAGCCACGCCGTGAGCCGGGAGCTGCTCATCGGCCGGGCGCAGTAGTAGCCCTGCACGACATCGCAGCCGAGCCCGGCGAGGGCCTCGAACTCCAGCCTCGTCTCCACTCCCTCGGCCACGACGTCCAGGCCGAGCTCGTGCGCCAGGTCGACGGTGGTGCGGACGATCGACAGGCTGGCGGGGTCGTCCAGCAGGCCGGCGACGTACGAGCGGTCGATCTTCAGACACTGCAGCGGCAGCGCACGCAGATGAGCGATGGAGCTGTAGCCGGTGCCGTAGTCGTCGATCGAGAGCCGCACGCCGAGATCGTGCAGCGCCCCCAGCGCCTCGGCGGCGCCCTGCAGGTCGTTCGTGAGCGCGCTCTCGGTGACCTCGATCTCGATCGCCGACGCCGGCACGCAGTGACGCTCCAGGGCGCCGAGCAGTGCCCTGCCGAGCGCCGGATCGGCCAGGTTCGACTGGGAGACGTTCACCGCGACCGAGAGGTAGTGCCCCGCGGTCGCCCACTCCCGGCACTGCCGCACCGCCTCCTCCACGACCCAGACGGTGAGCGGACCGATCAGGCCGAAGCGCTCGGCCAGCGGGACGAACACGCTCGGCAACACGAGGCCGCGCTCGGGGTGGTGCCAGCGTACCAACGCCTCCACGCTCTTGACCTCACGCTTGGCCATGTGCACCTTGGGCTGGAAGACCAGCGACAGCTGGCCGCCGGCGATGGCATTGCGCAATTCGCTGACGAGCGCGAGGACGTCGGCCCCCATCGGGTCGAGATCGTCCGTGTAGGTGACGATGCGCCGGCGCCCGCGCTTAGCGGCGTACATCGCGATGTCGGCGTGCTGCAGCAGTTCGTCGGCACTGGCGCCGTGGACGCCGGCCAGCGCGACACCGACGCTCGCGTCGATGGCCACGCCGACGCCGCGCACGTCGAACGGCGAGTCGAACGCAACCAGCAGGCGTCGCGCCGCCATCGCCGCGCGTTGGGCCGTGACCGACACCGGCCAGACGACGGCGAACTCGTCGCCGCCCAGCCGCGCGATCACGCTGCCCTTCGGCGCGGTCGTCTGCAGGCGATGTGCGACCTCGATCAGCAGATCGTCGCCGGCGGCGTGCCCCAGGCCGTCGTTGACTTCCTTGAAGCCGTCGAGATCGAGCAGCATGAGTGCGCCATTGGGCCCCCAGTCGTCGCCCGCGAACAGGGCCGCCGTCTCGTTGCTGAGCTGCAGCCGGTTGGGCAGGCCGGTGAGGGGATCGTGCAGGGCGAGAAACGCGTTGCGTGTGGCGTTGGCCCGCAGGCGGCGGGCCGCCGCCCACACGATGGGCAGCAGCAACGCGAGCAGGCCGCCCAGCCCGATGGTCAGGACTCGGGTGAGGCGCTGCTTCAGCGCGTCGATTCGCGCCAGCACCGGACCGGCGGCGACGTAGATCTCGGCGACGCCCACCACCGGGGCGCCGTCGGCGTCCGATGCGGGCAGCGGCACATACGCCTCGATCAGGTCGCCCAGGTGCTCCTCGGCCACGTGTTCGGCCTCGCCGTCGTTGCCGCGCACGAGCGTCGAGACCGACGTTCCCGCAAGCGCGGCGACCACGTCGTCGCCCGGCGGGAACCGTCGTCCGATCAGGGCATGGTCGTCCGCGTAGGCGACCGTGCCGTTTTTCGTCCAGATCTTGACGCGCAGCACGTCGACCTCACCCAGCTGGCGGTTCAGCCGGCGATCGAGGTTCGCGATCGACGTCCGCGTGAGGCCGTCGTCGAGACGATCGGCGCCGATCGATTCGCTGATGACGGTGCTGACGGCCACACGCGCCAGCCGCGCCGCGCCGTCCACGCCTTCCTGCTGCATGGTGCCGGCGAGAAAGCGACTGATCACCAGTCCCAGCACGACCATCGCGATGCACGCAAGCACCGCGAAGCGCAGCAGCAGCCCGCCGCGCTCTTCGGACTCATCGTCGGACTCGCGCCGCACGAGCGATCGAAGGGGGCCCATCATGCGGACGCCCGGCGACGCAGCTGCGACGCGGCCGGGAGCACCACAATGGCTGGAGCGAGACGCACCATCACCTGAATATCGACTGAACGGGTACGCCGCTTGAGGCTTTTCGCGGCTCCAGAGCGGTCACCTCGGAGCGTGGCTCGCAGGGCAGCCGCGGCATCACCTGGCGGTTACGTGGGAATCGCGACACGGGCCATGCGACGACGGATCGCCAGACGTCGCAGTTCATCGGCTCCCCAGACGATCGGGGGGAACGTTGCGAGCAGCAGGAGCTCCGGCCAGCCCAGGCTGGCGGTGCCGAAAACGCGCTGCAGCGGCGGGAGGAAGACCAGCCCCGCCAGGAAGACGACCTCGGAGGCCAGCCCCCAGAGCAGCATCTTGTTGCCGAGCAGGCCAACCGTTCTCAGGGCCACATGCTCCGTCCGGGCTGCGACGGCCGTGCCGATCTGGCACGCGACGATTCCCGCGAACGTCATCGTGGTCGCCTGCAGGTAGGCGCTGTGCAACGGCGCGCCGGCCCCGGTGGCGTCGTGCGGCGCCCAGCCCGCCCGCAACAGCACGAAGAAGAACCCTCCCATCACGAGCGCCGCCTCGATGAGGCCGAGGAACAGCCAGGCCCGGTACAGGAGGGATCGGTGAATCACGCCCTCCGAACGCGGGCGGGGGGGACGGCTCATCAGGCCTGGTTCGGCCGGCTCATGACCCAGCGCGAGCGCAGGGAGGATCTCGTCGCCCAGGTCGCCCCCGCGCATCAGCGCGATGGCGCCGGCG
>WBZQ01000096.1_pt1 | contig 85764 bp, 90 predicted proteins | sample 5204251 | NCBI WGS metagenome assembly WBZQ01 (sample SAMN12412402, study PRJNA552823) | activated sludge metagenome | isolation source: activated sludge from nitrification reactor of wastewater treatment plant... | place: USA: Virginia | collected 2017-09
TGTTGGGACCCGATTCGACAATATACACAACTGCCGAGTAGGTGCCGGCCGCGAGCGTAGCCGTTTGCGCCGTGATCACCAGTTGATCGGTTTCGGTCGTGATGGTTTGGGTGCTGCCATAGGGCGGGTTCATCCAGACCCACGACTGGTTCGTGCTGAGAGAGTAGCTATGTTGATCGCTGCCGCCTTTGCGCAAGTTCAGCGTTCCAACTGCGGTCTGGCCCTTGGCCGCACTCAGGACCAATGCCGTGGGGGTCGCTACGATCGCTGTGCCTGAGACGACCGGCGGTACGGTCGGAGCCGGCGGAGGCGGCACTGCCACGGGGGCCGGCGGTGGGGGCGGTGTGAGGACCACCGGATTGGGCACCGGCGTGACTGCAGGAGGAGCCGGCGGGGGCGGAGGCGGCGACGCGATTGGGGTGGCCGTGACGGTAAGCGAAATCGGGACACGGAGCATGTTGGTGAAGTTATTCGGGCCCGAGTCGACGATATACACGACTGCCGAGTAGGTGCCGGCCGCGAGCGTAGCCGTTTGCGCCGTGATCACCAGTTGATCGGTTTCGGTTGTGATGGTCTGGGTGCTGCCATAGGGCGGGTTCATCCAGACCCAGGACTGGTTCGTGCTGAGGTAATAGGTGTGTTGATCAGTGCTGGATTTCTTGAGCGCGAGCGTGCCGACCGCCGTTTGACCTTTCGCCGCCGTTAAGACCAATGCGGCGGGACTCGGCAGGATGGGCGCCGTGCCGCTGCTTTGGGCTTTCGTGACGGCCGCGTCAAGGGAAGGCTGCTGCAGCAGGCTGAGTGTGGCCGAGGTATCCGCGGCAGAGGCGGTTGGGACCAAGGCTGTGGAGCACAGCGCGGAAGACAAACAGCCGGCAACACCGATGACCAAAACACTCTTTGGCGTCTTCATTATATTTCCTCCGGAAAATTCAAGACGCTTCATGAGCAACCGGCATGCCAGCTGAAAGAAAATGGTTGGAACGCCAGAAAGCCGCGTCACAAGCCATTTTGCAGAGATTGGCGCCGTCGAAATAGTGCTCGTTATTTTATGCTGTGCAAGTTGGAGCAGTCGGTGCAGGAGAATGCATTCGGCACACGCTTGCGCATAACCGGCGTCGGCAAAAGAGATGGCCGAATGGAGCAGCGCGTTGGTGTTCGTTGTGATCGGCGATCGGTGAAGCGGTGTGGAATTATGCTGCGGCGTGCTTGGAAATCCAATCTGTCAGCAACGTCAGCATCCGTTGAAAATCAGATGGTTTCGTGAATCGATGGTCGGCTCCCGGAAGAATGTCCAAGTGTTTGGGGCCGGGCAAGGCGTCAAAGAGTCGCTGGCTCTGATGTAGCGGGACATATTCATCCTGATCGCCCTGCACGATCAGGGTTGGCGCAGTGATTGTTCGAGCCGGTTCATAGGCGATCCGCTTGAGGCAATCCTGATAGAAGGCATAGTCAAGAGGAAGGCGTGTCGTTCCTCCGTGAAGATCCGGGATGCTGTCGGTTTGTTTCCATTCGTGCATGCCATCATCGCCGAGTTCCAGGCGAAGCTCTTCCCCGAAGTCGACGACGGGGCATTTGAGCGCGAGGCAGGTGAGTGGTGGAATCTTCGAGGGCGTTGAGTTGTGCATTTGTGTCCACTCAGCTGCCGCAAGGATCGAGACCAATCCACCGAAGCTCGAGCCGACGAGGGCGAGCCGGTGGTAGCCGCGGTTCAAGAGGAACTGTAATGCCGCAATTGCCTGTTCGATTCCGATGGTGGTGGTCAATTTGGCGAAGGGCCCCTCGCTGTCGCCATGTCCGAAGCAATCGAACCGGAATGTAGCGATGCCTCGATCGCGTAAAAGGCCGGCGAGGGCCTGATTACTCGTACTGTTCTTGTGCGACAAAAAGCCGTGGCAGAGGACTGCGACGTAGTCCGTCGTCTGCTGCGGCCTGGCAAGCACGGCGGCGATGCGATGTCCGGACGCGTCGTGAAAAAAAAGCGGTTCTTCCATAAGATGATTACTTCCGGTTCTCCGCGCTGCCATCCGGTCTAGTGTGTCGTTGGATGGTCATGGGTGGGTTGCGCACCCGTTGCCTGGGCGATTTTGACCGTCACCATGGTGAGATGGGTGAGAAGGAATCCCAGGCTTATCCAGGTGCCGGCTTGGATCCAGGGCGAGGAAAGTGGAAGATTCCAAGTCAGCGAGGCGACGAGCACCAGCCCCAAGGCTCCAAAACTCACAGTCGCGATCTGTACTGCACGCCATCGATTCATAATCTGTTCGAGGCGCTCTTGATAGGCCCCTCGCTTCTTTTGAGCCGGCACTCGTTGCGCGGCGAGCAGGGGCGGCAGGGCATACGAGAGGCCGCCGACCATGGCCTGTAGGAGAAAGCCGAGAAACGCCGTGTGGGTATAGGCCACCAGATGCAGGGTGCCGTAGGGCATGACCGGCGGCGTCCACAACACATTGATGCCGAGTGCCACACCGATGCAACTCATGATCAGCAGGAAACTCAACGCTGTGAGCAGGTGGTCCGTGGCGGCTGAGCCAGGCTGGCCGGCCTGATTCCAGGTGCGGAGGAGGTTGAGGCCGCACAAGGTTAGTGTCACGAGGAGGCAGCCCCCCGCCACCAATTGAATGTGGATGGACGACAGGGCAAACCCCGTGAGTAGTCCGGCGGAGCAGGCCGGCAACAGCAGCAAAACCGCCTGGCCCAATCCTGCGCTTCGCAATGGGCGATGTAGGAATAGCGGCAAGGCCAGTTGGATTGTGCCGATGGTTGCCAGCGTGAAAAACAGCAACAGGCCTGAATGGAGGTGGCCCAGCCGGATGACGCCATGCCAGGTCGGGTACCAGGCTCCGGCAAGCAGGCCTCCTAGGATCAGGCAACCGAATAGTCCCGTGAGGGTGATGCCGAAAAAGAAGGCCGACAGGGGAGTCCAGCTTGAGCAGGTCCGGATGCCCGTGACCATGTGGCGTGCCATGGGAATACAAAGCGCGGCCAGCAGTAGCCCGGCCCCCATGGTCACATTCGGCTCCCGCAACCAGGCCCCGGCGGTAAAGCCCAGGGCCGCGGCATTCATGCTGATGAAGAGGAGACGGTGTTTCTGGCGTTTTGCCTCTGAACCGGCCAGATCACTTGCGGTGAGCGCCAGGCCGGTCATCAACTGCAGGAGGCCGCCGATGAGCACTCCGTGGACATGCAACAGACGAAGGCCGGACGGAAGCGGAGCCCCGCGTACGATGCCCAGAAATGTGGCGAGTCCCAGCAGGGATGTCAGAAGCAGCCAGCCCCATCCGGCCAGAAGAAAGGAGAGTGGTGATCCAAGCCTTCGACTCATAGCGGCTAACCCTGCTGTAAGAAATAAAAGTGATTGGTGGGTCCCTTGCCGTGCCCGATCGCCAGGCTGTGCCTGATGGCCTCGGTGAGATAGGTCTTAGCCGTTTGAATGGCGTCAGGAACGGTTTTTCCCCTGGCGATATGCGCCGCGATAGCCGATGCAAAGGTGCACCCGGTGCCGTGGGTATGCGGCGTGTCGATGAATTCACCCTTGTAGATAGTGAAGAACCGCCCGTCATAGAGAAGGTCCGTCCCGCGATCCTTCGGCAAATGTCCGCCTTTAATGAGCACGTTGGCGCAGCCGAATTGGTGAATGACCTTGGCGGCGCGGCGGGCGTCCGCCAGCGAAGTGATCTCGATGCCCGAGAGCTGCTGAGCCTCATGCACGTTGGGCGTGACCAGCAGGGCCAGCGGAAACAGCTCCTTCTTGAGGGTGTCGATGGCATCCGGCTTCAACAGGGGCTGTCCGCCCTTGGCGATCATGACCGGGTCCACGACCAGGTTTTTCACCTGCTGCGGTTTCAGCAACTTCACCACGGTCTTAATGATCTCCGCCGATGAGAGCATGCCGGTTTTCACCGCCGCGACATCGAAATCGTCGAAGATTGCATCGAGTTGGGAAGCAATGATGGATGTGGGCAGTTCGAACACGTCGGCGACTTCTTCCGTGTTCTGGGCCGTGATGGCCGTGATGACCGACATGGCATACACGCCGTTGGCTGACATGGCTTTCAGATCCGCCTGAATTCCTGCGCCGCCGCCTGAGTCTGAGCCCGCTATCGACAAGACTTGTTTAATCATGGCTGATTCCTATGCAATTGGTCCGGAGATCATGGCTTACGGTGTGGGGGGAATCGCGTCCTTCGTCGGGGGAGCGTCAGGTTCGACGACCGGCGCAGATTCGATTTTCAGGCCGTCCAGTGAGATGACCCGATCCGGTCTGGGTGATGTTTCGTGGTAATGCAGCGACACCGGGCCCTTCGGCGGCTTGGCTGTCGCCAGAAACGACAGGCTCGCATGCTGCTGTCGTCGCGGGTTCAATTCCATCCCCCTGGTGCAGAGCCCTTCGCGATTCTGCGCAACATCCTGCTTCCATTGCTCGCCCTGCTCATCGACGAGGTACGTGTCGAGCAGCTGGCATCCGATTTTGACCGGATGGGCCGTGCGATTGACGAAGAGCAGATCGAGCCCGATCTGATCGTCCTGTTTGGAGATCCCCAGGATGGAAACTTTGTATAGCTCGTTTTCATGCGCGCTCAGCACCGGGGCGGTGGATTCCGAGGATGTGGCCGCAGCATTCTGGGCTTTCGGAGCATTGGCTTGCTTGAGCAGGGCGGCCAACGGACCGGCTTTCGGCACAATCGTTCGGGACGCGCCGACAGGGTAGACGGTGTACGGCCCGATCAGCTTGGCGGTGACCTGAATGCCTTCTGGAATTTCGAGATAGGAACCGGTGACATAGAGATCGGCACGTAAGGCCTTGGCCACCTTCTTGGCTGCCTTCGCTTGGGAGGTATCGAGATGGGTCAGCTGGTGCTTTTCCATGGTGGCGATCAGAAGTTTCCGATCCACCACTTTGAGTTCTCCGGCCACGAGCAGGTGGGTAGCCAGTTCTTCGGCGAGGAATTGTCCGATGGGCGTCACTTCGCCTGTGCTGTCGACAAAGTCCAACAGCGCGAGCCGTGACTTTTTCATTTTGATCGCCTCGGCTGCCACGCCTTCGGCGAGTTCCTTTACGCTGTCCTCATATTTCGAGGCACCCAGGGAGGAGGAATGCCAGAGGACGAACAGGAACAGACAGGACAGGATACGGATCATCGGGACCCACTCACGATCACAGTGCGCATGGCCCACATTATACTCACGTCGTTGATACTGTCCAGCCCGTGGACTCATGGGGAGAGTCTCGGCAGGAGGGCCTTTGCCAAGGCTCGCCCCAGCCCATAGCCGAGCGGCAGGAGGGCGAGCAGTAGGATCGGAAGATAAAAATACGCGAGCGCCCCCTGGGCGTCGGGATAGATGAGTACCTCGATATGGGTCCAACCTGCGACGAGCACCATTGCTAAGCCGGCTGAGAGGAGGCCGAGCGCCCGTCGGTGAGCAATCAAGGATTTGTGAGTCGGGGCCGTCCCCAGATGCAGGAGGATTACGACCGCCAGGACCACAAAAGGAAGGGCCGTCAGCACGCCCACCAGAAAAAAATTGTAGCCGGGGGCAAAGAGGTGCAGCGTGAACGATCGCCAGGCTCGGGCGAACGGAACGTCGCGCACCCAAGTCTCCACGGCCAGCATGATGGTCCAGGGGAGTAACGGCCCGCCCAGCAGACTGGTCCAGAAGCCCAGTCTTGTCAGGATCCGGAGCCGCGAGGACTTCTCCTGCGCGAGAGTGGTCATGGACGAGAGTCCTTGGGCGGAGGCCCGTTGACGGCCGTCGTTTCGAATTCAATCACAGCCATCGCTTCCGTAATGGCGGTGCGGACAATCGGGTCGGAGTCTCTGTGTCGCTGCAAAGCCGGCAGGGCTTGCTTCGCAGCAGGTCCCATGCCGCCAATGGTTTCCACCGCCAGATATCGAATCAGGGGTTGTTCATCCTCGAGTAATGCAAGAACGGGCTCCAGGGCATCCCCTGCCGCCGGACCGAGCTGGGCCAACTGGTGCAAGGCATAGTCGCGCGCCGTTGCATGTCCGAGCATCATGCCCAGCGATTCAATGTGGGCTGCATCGCCGACACTTGGTTTATCTAAGGCCGTGCGTGCGAGCGTGGCGATACCCTTGTCGGGATCGTTCAGGATGGGCGTCAGCGCGGCTACCGCTGCCTGCGATACGGGCACAGTAAAGGCGAATTGGGCGACAGCCGTCTGGCGCACGAGGGAGGAGGAATCGCGGAGGCCCTCCACCAGGGCTGCGCTGATCGGCGTGGGGGGAATGCCGATGCTCGCCAAGGCAATGTAGGCATTGCGTCGCACGAGTGCGTCAGCGTCATGGCTAAGGGTAAGCAGATCTTGCACGGCAGGTTTGGCAATCGGTCCCAAGCTGCCGAGCACTGCGCAGGCGGTGCGACGTTGCTGTACGTCCGTATCACCAAGCTGCGGGATGAAATGGCTCATGACGCGACGCGCGGCCGTCAAATCGATCCACTTCAGCGCCGCGGCAGCCGTCGTGTTGGCATGCTGACTGCCGTCCTGTGTCGCCTGGCTCAGCAGTGGCGCAATAGCCGTTCGCGCCGCCGGGCCGACTTGTCCCAATTGCTCCGCCGCGACAATGCGCGTCGAGGGGTCATCGTCCTTCAGCATCTCAATGAGAGTCGGTACCACCCGGGTCCCGGTCGAAAACCAGTACCACAGACCCAGCAGGCCGAGAAAGAGGACAAGCCCGCCCAGATGCAGGCCGATCTCACGTGAACTTAAGATGGTCGGTGATGGAGAAGAATTCGTCATGCGGAAATCAGACGGGTTGCGGCGCAGGATGAGGCGACCGTATTAGGGTATCACAAACTGAAGGGAATGCTCAGGGAACTGAAATATGCGAGATGGAATCGATAACGCCGTCGCTTCGTTGCCGGGTTTCGATTCTGAGCCATCCCATCAAGAAGGGGATTGATGAATACGTGCTTCAATAGGGAGCCGCACGCCGTTCGAAGACCATTCCATTGAAGTCGTGCAGGAGGCGGGATTCGACAAGGCCAAGGTCGGTGACTGTGCCGGCCCATAGCTGACCAGATGAAGCCCAGACCAACCTGGCGCCATCCAGATCTGCCCATTCCCAACTTGGCTGTTTCAGGCAGAGCTCGGATTGTGTTCGGACGAGTTCATGTTCGTCCCAGTAGCAGCCTTTTCCCGGAGGGCTGCCGATCTGGGCGTGAGCGTACTTCCGCAGCAGCCAGCCGTTCCCAATCGGCTTCTCGAAAATATCACATTGATCCGTACTGCCAGCCGAGAGGTGATCGTTGAGCCGCCAGCCATCCCGCAGCAGGCGTGGGTAATACACGCCCAAACATTCCCCACCCCGGCCGCCGGCAGGGCGATAGACCTGGTCATGCCGTAGCCCTGTCGAGTCGCGGTCTTTCTGGTGGCAGTCGGCCCCGTTCAACCAATATCGAGCGTTGTCGATAAAGAGCCCGCCCCCTTGCCAGCAGTCGCCTTTGGGGAAAAAGGCCAAGGCCTTCAGGTACGGCGCACGCGAAATGGCAGACCAGGATCCCTTCGACAAGCCGCTCCACTTGCCGTCCATCGCGAAGTAGATGAAATGCTTCCCATCGGGGGAGAGGTCGCACCGGCGCTCATAGATCCGGCCTTTAAACCATTGTCCGATCGTGAAACTGTCAGTCCGGCGATCCCACAGCAGGGTACACACCTGCCGCGAGGGCCCTCGGCGGATCACCAATCCAATCCGCGCCTCCCGAGCGAGTAATACATGAAGTCTTGCAGGGAATGGTTGCATTCTGCAGGAAGTGTAGCATGAGTGGAACACTTGCGACTGTGGGCCGATGCGGACTGCCCATTTTGCAACGACAGTGAGATCGTCGGAAGAAACGGGGCGTTCCCCTTTATGAAAAGCGAAGGATGGTGGCTACCATCAGGGCGAGCAACTATGAATATCGGAGGGTATGAATATGGTCGCCTTCACTACGTGTGGCGCCGCGCTGGGCGTCCAATCGCACCAGTTTCAGAAGGGGCTTTGTTCATACAGGGCGTTTCGCCGGACTGGTTCCAGTATGAACATACACGGAACTCCTGCGCCTCGCTCGTGGCCTTATGGCTAGATGGTAGTAGCTATGCCTATGAGATAGACCCCGAGCTCATGAAACCTCGTGAGTAGTGACGCGAGCTGCGAAAGCTTCAGTTCGTAACCACTTATTGTGGCCCTGTCTCGGTCTCCCCGGACAATAAGCTGTGTTGGGCCTGCATCAGCTTCACCAGAGTGAATCTTTTCATCTATGTGCTCAATCACATGCCTGAGCTGCACAACCTCTCTTGCCAGTCTGCTGAGAAGACGGCGCGTTTACCTTGGTATTTCTGAAATTGTGCCTTCACCATTTAGGCGCTCGAAAAGAGCGCTTGCGCGCCTAGTTGCATTGACGCAGTTCTCCAGATGGTCAGTTACGCCAATGAAATAAATGTATGTGATTCCGGCCGGACCGTCTCCTTCTCCACGCTCCTGGCGAATCTCAGCGAGCAAGTATTCACGAGCTAGTTTGTACTCGTTGACCGCCTTGTCGACCAGCCGTATGAAATTATTCCGGTATATTGACGCTTTTCGTGTAAATGCATTGCTGGGCGGCACTAGAGCTCCGAGTTAAAGCCTAGGCACCAACTTGTCTAACTCGGCGAGGTCTGGCATTGGAAAGTACTCTGTTGATGTTGTCACCAGTGATACCTCGTTCCCTAAGGAATGGCCTCTGTGCCTAACGGCTTTCTCTGCTTGTCCAGAGATTGGACGTGTGCATGGTGGGCTTGGAGCACGGTGGGGGATGTGCCACCAGAGAGTCACTGAATAAACTACTCTGAGTTGCGCAAGAGCTGCCAACAGGTACTCCGTTCCCCTTACGAATATGGATGCTGGACTGGTGCCTGCTCCTGGCGTGCAGAGTGCCGCTAGGCCTTCCGCGTTATTCTTTCATCCATCTTTATGTGGACGTGTGACTGGCAGCGCACGCCGATGCGGTGGTTCTACGCGGAAGAGCCCGACCATCTTCCTTGCCCCTCACACCGGCCATTTCTCCTCGTTCCAGGCCATCTCCCAAAACATCCACTCATACTTGGAGCTGATCAGAAATGCCTGCTCCATCCGTTTCTTTTCTTCGTGACCGGCTGTCCGCGCCCAGGTATCAACCCTGGCCCGCATCCATTCCTGCACCGCTTCAAATTCGGGGGAGGCGTACAGCATAAGCCAGTCGCGGTAGGGATGTTTGGCCGGCGGGGAACCATTCTTCAAAAAATGCTTCCCCACGACGCAGTAGATCCAGGCGCAGGGCAGTGCCACGACGGCAATCTCCGTGGCAGAACCGCTCTGAGCCACGGCGAGCATGTGGCGCGTATAGGCGTAGTTGGTCGGAGCCATCGGCTCGTTGAGCATGTCCTGCGGCGAGAGTTTCCAGCGTTTCCCGTAGTTCTCGTGGAGGCTGCGTTCGACGGTGATGGTCTCTTCGGCCAGTTTGGCGAAACGCAAAGCCGATTCCGAGTCCGGCGCCCGCATGGAACCGGCGGCAAACACACGCGCGAGATCGGCGAGGAAGCGGGCATCCTGCAGAATGTAGTAACGGAATTTGCGCTCCGATAATGTGCCTTTGCCGAGCGCGAGCACGAACGGGTGAGTCAGTTGCGCATCCCAGACGGGTTGAGCCAGCTTGCGAAGATGATTTGAAAACGACATCCGAATCCTCCTTCGTCGGCGTCCGCATCTCTCCTGGCTCGCGAAACATCGCCCGCCACCAGCTACTGAAGCGGAAATGGTCCGATCATTCTTTCATGTGCCTCACGTGTCATGCTCTCGGCGTCCAAGGCCTGGGGAGTTGGTTGATGCCATCCAGCGCGGCGACTCGATAACATTCCGCAAGGGTCGGGTAATTGAAGACCGCATCCACGAAGTAGTCGATCTGTCCTTGGAACGCCATGACAGTCTGGCCGATGTGAATCAATTCCGTCGCCCCGTCGCCGATCGCGTGGACGCCCAGTAGCTGCCTGGTCTTGTTATGGAAGAGCAGTTTCAGCATGCCGATTTCGTCGCCGATGATCTGGCCGCGGGCGATTTCTCGGTAACGGGCGATGCCGACGGCGTACGGCACTCCGTTCTTGGTGAGGTCGTCCTCGTTGCGGCCGACCATGGAAATTTCAGGAATGGAGTAAATGCCGTAGGGCATCAGGTCCGACTGCGTTTGGCAGGGAATGCCGAAGGCATGGCAGGCGGCGAGACGGCCCTGCTGCATGGAGGTCGAGGCCAATGCGGGGAAGCCGATAATGTCGCCGGCTGCATAAATGTGTGGGATCGACGTTTGATAATGCTCATTGACCGTGAGGCGCCCGCGATTGTCCGCCGCGAGTCCGATTGCCTCCAGATTGAGTGTCGCGCTCGCGCCGGTACGACCGACCGAATAGAGCACGGTAGAGGCCGCGATTTCTTTGCCGCTCTTTAACCGGACGATGACCTGTTGCTCGGCCACCGGGTCGACTGACACCACCTCTTCATTGAACCGGAGGACGACGCCAATGCTGCGCATGTGGTACTGCAGCGCCTCGATGGTTTCCTGATCGACAAACTCCAGCAGGCGCGGGCGCCGTTCGATCAGGGTGACATGAATCCCCATGGTGGCCAGAATGGAGGCGTATTCGGCGCCGATGACCCCGCCGCCGATGATCGTGATGGACTTCGGGAGTTCCTTCAGCGCCAGGAGACCGTCGGTGTCGATGATGGTGTGGTCGTCGAACGGGATGTGCGCGGGCCTGGCCGGGATGGTGCCGCAGGCGATGACGAAAAAGTCGGCGCTGTGTTCGAGGTGGTCATCGGTCCGCTCGATCCGAAGCCGATGCGGGTCGATGAAGGAGGCCGTGCCGAACCAGAGGTCGACATTGTTGCGCGTCATCTGATTCTGGATGATCTCGATCTCGCGGGTAATGACGTGGTTGGAACGGAAGGTCAGGTCCGCCATCGTAATGTCCTGTTTGACGCGGTAACTCGCGCCGTACAGGCTGCGCTGGTGGAAGCCGGAGAGGTAGAGGGCCGCTTCGCGGAGCGATTTGCTGGGGATGGTTCCGGTGTTGGTGCACACCCCGCCGACGACCCGTTTGCGTTCGACGATGCCGACCTTTTTGCCGAGTTTGGCCGCCTGGATGGCGGCTTTTTGGCCCGCCGGGCCGGTCCCGATTACCAGCAGATCGTAATGCGCCATGTGCGCTCCTACTGTGGCAGGCGATCCGCTCGCCCGGGGCGGTTGTTCTCAAGCTCCGTGACGCGTGAGGTGAATCTCAGGGGAGTCGCCGGTTTCACTCAAATGCGTCGCGCCGGGATATAAGTGATGCGTCAGGTCCGACGCGAGCCTCAGCTGGCCGTCACGAGTTTTCGCGCGAATCGGAAGGCTTCCTCAAGATCGGGCAGTTGCGCCAACTCGGGGGTGATCTGGAGGTAGCGCACCTTGTTGTCCTTATCCACGACCAGCAGGGCGCGACTCAGGAGATGCAGGTCTTTGAGCAGAAGCCCGTGCGCTTTGCCGAAATCGGCGGCACGAAAATCCGAGAGGAAGGTGACGTTGTTGATCTTGGCTTCTTCCGCGAAACGTTTTTGTGCGAAGGGGGTATCGATGCTGATCGTAATCAGTTCGACCATGCGATCAAGGCCCATGTTTTTCTCGCTCAAATAGTGGGTTTGTTGTTCGCACACCTTCGTGTCGAGCGAGGGCACGATGCTGATAATGCGGACCTTACCCTTCCCCTTGGTCTCGTTGACCGGGACCATCGATAAGTCGGTTTGGGAGAGTTTTACATCGCGGAGCTTGTCGCCCACCTTGATGCCCATGCCGGTCAGCATCAGCGGTTTGCCTTGAAAGAGAATATTGTTGCCCTCTCCGGCCACCGCGCTGCCGTCTGCAATCGGCATATCTTTGTATGAGAAGTCAGTCTTGCCCGGGTTGGACAGCGTCCCGCAGGCTCCGAGCCCAACACACAGCAGGCTGAGGAGAAGGCGTGGGACGAGGGAACTATGGATCACAGCTGCGCCGATCGGCCTCATAGGGAGTCTCCATCGATAAATGGGATGCGATCACTCAGACTGCCACTGTATGGCCCGCTGAGTACACTGTCAAGGTTGCAGGAATTCCTTGATGTGCCGGTTGACGGCTTGCGGTTGCTCCCACTGCGGGATGTGGCCGGCGTCGGGAATCACGATGAACTCGGAGTGCGGGATAGTGGTGTGGAGGTCGCGTCCGACCTGCGGGGGAAAGAGGCGGTCATGCTCGCCCCAGAGAATCAACGTGGGTTGCCGGATGTCCTTCAGGCGCGGAGCAAAGTGCTGTTCCCAGAGGGGCAGGCTGTTCCGGAGCGAGAGCAGTGGCGTGATCATATCCGCCCGTTGCCGGTTCCGGTTCGAGCGGTCAAGCACCAGCGGCGTCACAAGGCGGTGATCGTAGACGATCTCTTTCAGCACGGCTTCCATGGTACGGTTGCCGAACAGGAGTGCGCCAAAGCGGGCGAGCCAGGCTGGTGCATGCGTATTGATGGCCCGCTGCATCAACGGACTGACGAGTCGCTCGCGCACATGATCGGGCAGGCCGTCGATGAGCACCAGGCGATGCACCCGTTCCGCATAGGTCAGGGCCATGCCGATGGCCACGCCGCCCCCCATGGAATTGCCGATCAAGGTGGCGGTCGGCAGCCCCAGTTCATCCATCAGGCCGCGGATGGAATCGATCAATTCTTCGGGCCGGTAGTCGATGGCGGGCTTGTCTGATAATCCGGACCCGATCAGATCCGGCGTGATCACGCGGAACTGCGCGGTGAGAGGCTGCTGATACTCCCACTGCCACATGGAGCCGCCGTAACCGTGGAGGAGGATGAGCGGCGGGCCCTGACCTTCGTCGAGATAGGCGATGCGGTGGCCGTTGACGGAAGCCGTGTGGACAGGAATTCGCTGAATGGCGTCGAAAAAGGGAGGAATATCCGGCGTTGCCGCACAACCGCTCATGAGGAGACTCGCAAAAACCCAGGCCGCCAGGTGAGGGGATGCGACGGCTGCAAACCGGGCGGGACACGCCGGGCGCCTCACGGCTATTCCAGTTGGATGACGGTTTCGTCGATTTTGACGTTGTCTCCCTCGGCGACAAGGATGGCAGTGACCCGCCCGTCCATCGGCGCCGGCACCTGGCTTTCCATCTTCATGGCCTCGATGATGAGGAGCGGATCGCCCGTTTTGACCTGTGCGCCGTCCGTCACCAGCACCTTGACGACACGGCCTGGCATGGGAGGGGCGACATCACCGGGCTTCGTCGGTCTCGGACGTTTCGGCTTCGACGTGCTGCCGGCCTCGGGGGATTCCGGCACGCCCGCCAATACTTCCTGCAGCGGTTCGAGAGAGACTTCCTGCAGCCGGTCGTTGACGCGGATGTAGTAGGGCTTGCGGCCGTCGGTGGTGCGGCCTGAACCTGAGACGACCACATGGTAGTTCTCGCCGTGCACGGTGATGTTGAATTCAGCCGGAGCGAGGTGAAGATCGTGCGCCACGGCGGGACCCTTGGTGTCAGTCGGTTCCAACGGCTCCGGTTGCAGGGCGCCGCGTTCGCGTGCCTCAAAGAAGTCTCGCGCAATGGCCGGGAAGAGGGCGAATGACAACTGGTCTTCCAGCGTGGTCGCGGACTCGGGCATATCTTTTTTGAGCTTTTCAAATTCCGATTCCAGCCGATCCGCAGGCCGGCCCTTCACGAGTTCTTCGTCTCCGATCGCCCGCGCCATGATCTCCTTGTCGAGCGGCCCGGGAGCCCGACCGTAGAGACCCAGGAAGTAATTCTTGGTTTCCGTGGTGATGACTTTATACCGCTCGCCCTGTTCGCCTGTGAGCACGTTGAGCGTGGCCTGCGTGCCGACGATTTGGCTGGTCGGCGTGACGAGGGGCGGATATCCCATGTCTTTGCGGACACGGGGAATTTCGTCCATCACTTCCTTCATTCGATCGAGCGCATTTTGTTCCGCCAATTGCGCGGCGAGATTCGAGAGCATGCCACCGGGTATTTGGGATGTCAGGATATCCGCGTCTACACCGGTGAAGTCACTTTCAAATTGCCGGTACTTTCGTCGCACCGTCCGGAAATGCTCCGCGATGGGCTGGAGGTCTTGGAGATCCAACTGGCTGTCATAAGGGGTACCGCGTAACGCGGCGACCATCGATTCGGTCGGCGGGTGCGAGGCGCCTCCTGCCAGCGGAGAAATGGATGTGTCCAGCAGATCCAGCCCTGCCATCACAGCCATCAAGGCCGTCATCGTGCCCATGCCGGACGTGTAGTGGGAATGGAGGTGAATGGGAACGCGAACCGCCGCTTTCAAACTCTTGACCAGCCGATAGGCATCCATCGGGGCCAGCAACCCGGCCATATCTTTGATGCAGATGGTGTCGGCGCCTAGGTCTTCCAGGCGTTTGCCCATCGTCACGAATCCATCCAGGCGATGGACGGGACTTGTGGTGTAGGAGATCGCCGCCTCGACATGTTTTTCGCAGGCTTTGACTTCCCGGATGGCCCGTTCCAGGTTGCGGACGTCGTTGAGCGCATCAAAAATGCGGAAGACGTCGATGCCATTGGCTGCTGATCGTTCAATAAATTTGTCGAGCACGTCGTCGGCATAATGCCGGTAGCCCACGAGGTTCTGCCCGCGCAGCAGCATCTGCAGCTTCGTTTTGGGCATGGCCGCACGGAGCGCGCGCAGCCGTTCCCAGGGATCTTCCTTGAGGAAGCGCAGGCAGGTATCGAAGGTGGCTCCCCCCCAGACCTCCAAGGACCAGAACCCCACGGAGTCCAGCTTTTGAGCGATGGGCAACATGTCTTCGGTGCGCATCCTGGTGGCGAGAAGACATTGATGCCCATCGCGCAAGGCGACTTCCGTCAGTAAGATTTTCTTAGCTGGCGCCGGAGTGAGACTGAACGTCGGTTTCGCAGACGGCACGGTGACGGCAGAACGTGCCGCAGCCGGCCGGCTGGTTTTTGCGGGCGCCTTCTTCTTCGGGGCACTTTTTTTCGGAGCGGGCTGCTTGGTCTTTTTCGTTGCCATACTGGCGGCCTCGGGGCGGCGGAATCGCTCGCGTGACAGGGTTGAGGTGGTGCTTGCCTGGTGGCTGAGAGGTCAGAGTCCTTCGTAGGCGGCGATCGCTGCGGAGATCGCCAGCACCAGGTCCTCAGGCTCCTCGGATTCTTCGTATTGATATAGGTCCGGATGGGTCTCCAGGTATGACGTGTCGAATCGACCCGCCTGGAAATCCTGTTCCATCATCACGTTCTTCATGAACGGAATGGTCGTCTTCACACCGCGGAGGACATATTCTTCGAGCGAGCGCCGCATGCGGCTCACCGCTTCCTCCCAGGTACGCCCACGCACCGTGAGTTTTGCCAGCAGCGCATCGTAGTAGGGAGGAATCGTGTAATCGCGATAGACCGCGCCGTCGATACGGACGCCGATACCGCCGGGCGACAGGTAGGCGGTGATGGTGCCGGTGCACGGCATAAAATTGTTGCGCGGATCTTCGGCATTGATGCGGCACTGAATCGCGTGACCCTGCAGCGTGACATCCTTCTGCCGGATTTCCAGGGGCTTTCCCGCGGCGATCGAGATTTGATTGCGTACGATGTCGATGGCCGTGATCTGTTCCGTGACGGTATGTTCGACTTGGAGCCGGGGATTCATTTCCATGAAGTAGAAGTGGCCCTCATGGTCCAGGAGGAACTCCACCGTGCCGGCATTGTCGTAGTTGACGGCTTTCGCGATGGCAATGGCGGCTTCACCCATCTGCGCGCGTAATTTCGGGGTCAGCACGAGCGACGGGGCGATTTCAATCAGCTTCTGATGGCGGCGCTGGATCGAGCAATCCCGCTCTCCCAAATGGATGATGTTGCCGTGTTTGTCGCCCAGGATTTGAAATTCGATATGGTGCGGCCGTTCAATGTATTTCTCGATGAAGATGCTGCCATCACCGAAGGCCGCCAGCGCTTCCCGTGCCGCGACTTCCATATTTTCGCGCAGTTCCTGGTCGGAACGAACGACTCGAAGACCGCGCCCCCCGCCGCCGGCACTGGCCTTGATCATGACCGGATAGCCGATGCGGTTGGTGAATTCCAGGGCTTCCTCGACGGTGGTGATGCCGCCTTCGGTCCCGGGGACGATGGGGAGACCTGCCTGCTGGGCGATCTGCCGGGCCTTGACCTTGCTGCCCATCAGGTCGATGGTTTCCGGGGACGGGCCGATGAAGGTGATGCCGGAGGCGTGGCAGAGTCGGGCGAACTTGGCGTTTTCCGAGAGGAACCCGTATCCAGGATGGATCGCGTCGGCGCCGATGCGCTTGGCGATCTCCACAATTTGCTTTCCGTCGAGAAAGCCTTTGACGGGTCCCGGCCCTACGAGATAGGACTCGTCGGCCTTTTTGACGTAAATGCCGGAGGAGTCGGCCTCAGAATAGATCGCCGCCGTCGCGATGTTAAGCTCGCGGCAGCCGCGGATGATGCGCATGGCGATTTCGCCACGATTGGCAATAAGGATCTTCCGGAACATGATGGGATTGCGCGAGGCTCGGAGCCGCAGCTCACCTCTGGATCGCCTCCAAAAAAGATCGCGTAACCTAGCATAGGGTCAAGAGAGTTGTCGAGACGAACGAGGGCGAAACTGCGAGGCCCGGACGGGAGCGAATCGGGCGAGAGGTGATACGCCTCCCGCCCGGAGGAATTTATTTGGCTTGAATGAGCAGCGGTTTGGATTGCGCGCTGCCTCCGCCGGCCACCACGATGATGAACGACATGCCGGCTTTCGCCTCGGGTACGACCGCCTCGATCGTCGTGTCATTCACGAATTGATAGTCGATTTTGTCCTTCGGCGCTGCGCTGAACGTCACGCCGTGGAAGCATTCTTTGCTGCCGAAATTTTCGCCTTTGATCGTAATCTTCTCGCCCGGTTTGGCTTCGTCCGGCTCAACTTTTCCGATGGAGGGGCGCTTGGAGCGGTCACAGATCGGATCCTTTTCGAGTTTAGAGGTATCGGATCCTTTGATGGATTCGGTGTTGAACATGGTATATCCGGCGCCTTCTACCATGGCCCCTTCCTGGGCATGACCCGAAGGGACGGCCACGAACATGTTGCCTAGCATGAGGGAGGAACCGAGGGCGATGGTCATAAGGGTACGCATGAAAGCCTCCTATTAGGGAGATGATGTCTTCGGGAGCGGCGTGTACGATTCGCTGATGATTTTTTGCCCCTCATCCGAGAGGGCGAATTGCTCGAACGCGGCAACCAGCGGATCTGTGTCATTGTTCGAGACCAACAGGACCGGTCGGCGCAGCGAGTAACGGCCGTCCTTGACGGTCGGTGTTTCCGGTTCGATCTTGTCGACCGGCAACAGGCGAACCGGCACGCCCGAGGCCACGGCTTCCAACGCCTGGCCAAGCGAGAGGTATGTGACGGCCGAATTGGGCGGGAGGGTGCCGGCAATCGTTTTGATGACTTTCTCGTCCTTGGCGATTACTTTGGTTGTGTCGGGAATCTTGCCGGCGATGCCAAGGAGTTGCTCAAAGGCGTCGCGATTGTTTTCATTGCGCGGCCGGTCGATCAGGAGCACCTTCGTGTCCGGGCCCCCCAGGTCGGCCCACAGCTTGTATTTCCCTGAAAAGAGATCGGCGACTTCCTGTTTGGTGACTTCTTTGGTGAAGTTCGACCGATGGACCATAATGGCGATGCCGTCCCATGCAATCTGGAAGGCTCGCAATCCATTGTCGGGGGAGCCGGTGACGGCGATTTTCGCCTGCCCGGCCTTTACCATATCCAGTGGTTTGGAATTGTCGTCCCAGACGACGTCGACGTAGGCACGGGGATTGGCTTTTTCGAACGCATGGGCCAGCGATTCCATGACTTGTTGCTCGGGCCCGTGCCCGGCGATGACCATGGAACCGGCCACTTCGGCTGACGCAGGCAACCCGATGAGGAGGAAGAGCCCGGCGCACACGAACGCGCTCATTCTGGAATACATGCTGAACGATACTCCTTGTCGTCCCTGAGTCGTCCGTTCGGGTTGTGTCAGGCTTTAGGTGTCTGCGCCTTCCGTCGGCGTCACGGCGCCGGACATCATTTCCGGCGACACATCCACCCGTTTGCCCATGGCGGGAGGCAGTTTGGAGAACCGATCCATGCGCTCATGGAGCATGTCGTAGGCCTTTATCTCTTCAAAGCCGGGCTTGTGGCTGCCTTTTACTTTCGAGGCGAAGGCCGAAAGCATCCGCGTCGCGCCGACTTTGTTACATTTCGGGCACACCGTATCTTCCGGCCGGGCATGCATGGATTGGGTAGCCTCGAACTGATTGGTACATTGTTCGCAGCGATATTCGTAGACCGGCATTGCCGACTCCTTAAGACTGGAGAAGACTGCGCTCCATAGCCGACCCCTGGCGGGCTGGGCGAGATAAAGCGATTCTCTGTTTGGAAACGCTTGACCCTGTGCGTAACTTTGCACTATTGTACCGAATCTTTGTGTCGAAACGCGAGCCACAATTCAAGGAGCGGTTGAAATGCCCCTGTTAATCCGGAAGTACAAAGGCAATGGCGGTGTTATGCAGGAAGAGCGCATCGACGATCCCGACCGGATCGAACGCTACATGCGCCTGTTTGAAGAGAAAGACGTCAAGAAGTTGGAAACCGGCGTCAAGACCGTGATCGAGAAGGACGAGTGGCAGCTCCTGCCCTAGCGCGTACCTCCTGGTTTGATCCCACAATCTAATGCTATCTCCGTCACGGGGCCGTTGCGGCTCGGTGTCTTCTGCGCATTGCTCTCCCTGGGAGGTGCGTGGTAGGTTGAGCCGCGGCGGTCATGACGACGGAGTCCGACGGGGTACCATGGTCTATTGGATCCACATTGCACGCGCGATCGATCGAGTGACGCTTCATCGGGATCGTTGCTCGGAAGTTCCTTCCAGCATATCCGGCAGTGATTTCTGGGAAGGCGGCTGGTTCGACTATCCCGACAAGGAGCGCGCGCTTGCAGCCATGGAGCAGGCCGGGACCACCGAAGAACGCAAGTGTGCCCTCTGCAAACCCTAACCATTTGAGTGTGGTTGTGCGTTCTGAGGGGCCGGGTTGGTTGTGGCCCGTTGGGTCAACGGGTCGGACTTCCCGCTCATAACTCAGCAGTCATCACTTTTTCAGCCATGCCTCAACTTGCGTTGCTACTCACAACCTTTGTGTGGGGCGCGACGTTTCCGGCCACCAAGGCCGCCCTTGAACAAATCTCTCCGCTGTCATTCCTCTTCTTACGGTTTCTCCTTGGGATGATCGTGGTGTTTGCGGTTCTGTTGCTGATGCGGCGGGCGCTTACGCGGGACGCCGGCATGTTGCGGATGAGCCTGATCGCAAGCGCCTGGCTGTTTCTCGGCTATGTGTTGCAGACGGTGGGACTGCATTTGACGACGGCGTCGAATTCGGCGTTCATCACGGTGCTGTATGTCGTCTTTGTCCCTCTGTACCTGCGTCGGCTCGGCGCCCATACGTGGGTGTCCAATGGGATTGCGTTGGTCGGGCTGTGGTTTCTGGTTAAGCCGGCGGCCTCTGCCAATCTGGGGGACTTGCTGACCCTCGGGAGCGCCGCGGCATTTGCGGCTCATATGGTATGCCTGGAGCGCTATACCAGGGTCACTGATTCGGTCTCGTTGTTCGCCTGGCAGCTGGTGATGATGACCGTGGCCATGCTGGCCGCAATGTGGTGGGAGCAGCCCAGCGCGGCCATGTTTGAACCGAGCCGCGTCCTCGTGATCGGTCTGGTGGTCACCGGTGTCCTGGCCACCGGAGCATTTGCGGTGCAGATGTGGGCACAGCAACTCCTGCCCGCACAGCAGGTCGCGTTGTTGTTTGCGGTAGAGCCGGCCGTGGCGGCTTGGCTCGCGTGGTATTTTCTGGGCGAAAATCTGGATGCGCAAGGCTGGTTCGGCAGCGCTTTGATCCTGGGCGGCGTCTTACTCGGGTCTTGGACGACCGGGGACGTCTCTTCGGCATCTCCGGAACCGGTGACTGTACGTTCAGAGGGAGGGTGACGTGGCGCAAAAATTCGGAAACAGCCGGTGGGTGCAGGAAGGATTTCTCGACAACCGGCAGGACGGCACGGTAATCGGGCGAATCACGTTTGCGGTCTTAGGGCCGATCGATTTTTATCTTGCGGGCAACAGCCGGGGAGAAATCTCCGGCAAGGTGATCCGATTCAAAAACAGCCGGTTCGCCGACGAGGATCTTGCCGGTCAGGTGCTGGGGGATGTTGAAAGTCCGCAGGTCGGCGATGCCAGCCTCATCTCGTTCGATCCGCATCCGCACCTGGTACCACACCCGTATATCGAGTGGTTTTCCATGCGAAAGAATCACTATCGCATTGAGCTGGTGCCGGAGGATGCGTGGATTGCGACAGAGGCCGAGGTGGCGGAGATCGACGCGGTGAGCCGTGAGATTCGCGATCGTTTGGCGCCGCAGTACCGAAGCAAGTCTCGATCGGCAGATGAGTCGGAATGGGTGTAGATCGATGATGCGGGGGCGGGCCGTAGCGGCCGCCCCCGAGTTCAGTTAGGCGAGTTTGCTCTTACCTTCCCGTACGTGTGCCGGGACTTCGCGAATATCCCACACCAGCCCCACTGCCTGCATCGCTCGCAGCATGTAGTAGGTGATGTCGATTTCCCACCAATAGAAACCCTGGCGGGTTGAGGCAGCATAGTAGTGGTGATTGTTATGCCACCCTTCGCCGAGAGTAATCATGGCGAGGATAAAATTATTTTTGCTGTCATCGCCCGTTTTGTATCGCTGCGATCCGTACACATGCGACAGTGAATTGATCGTGCAGGTGCCGTGGAGGAGGGCCACGGTGGAAACGAAGAAGCCCCAGATCAGCATTTGCGGGCCGTTGGTGCCGAGTCCCGGCGCATAGGCTTCCAGTAACTTGCCCAGCCCGAACATACCGAACCCGCAGATCGTCGGGACCAGGGTATCGAAGCGATCCAGGAAGCGCAGTTCAGGAAACTTGGCGAAATCGCCGATGCTCTTCAGCCGCGGCGGGAAAAATTTCTTGGAGCTGATCCAGCCGATGTGGGCCCAGAGAAATCCGCCCTGACGCACCGAATGGGTATCTTCCGGTTTGTCCGAATAGATGTGGTGGTGACGATGATGGCCGGCCCACCAGAGGGGCCCGCGTTGGGCGCAGGACGAACCGAGCAGCGCAAAGGCAAACTGACAGGCGCGCGAGGTTTTGAATGTGCGATGGGAAAAGTAGCGGTGATACCACCCGGTGATGGCAAACATGCGCACAAAGTAAAAGGCGGCGCAGACGCCGACCGCGACCCAGCTCCAGCCGACGATGAACACGCCGAGACAGATCAAGTGGACGGTGATGAGGGGAATAGCCCGCAACCAGTCCACCGTGGCGGGGGCCGCATCGGTTTTCATGTTTTCGATACCGGCCCAGGAATCGAACCAGTGCATGACCGTCAGCCAGGGCGTATGGCTTGCAGCCTCTGCTGCTGCAGGCTGTTCGTCGGTTTTGGACAGCTCACCGTTTTCGGGTAAGGTGAGCGGATGCAGATCACTACTCATGCCACCTCCACAATTGTGCGAATCAAGGATGCGTTACCGAGGGGTCGCGCCGTAGTTGCAATGCGTGACTGAATCGTTGCGGCGCTTGCGAGTGAAACGATGAGGCAGGCCGCTGAATGCTCTTGGATCGTGTCGATCAGTGAGTGCAGGTGACTCAGGCTTACAGACACGTGCCAGCATTATACACAGATTTGCTGGCAATTGTCGTGAGATTTTTTGGCTTGTGCGGCGGGATGGTTCACGGCCGATGGATCGTAGGTCCGGAGCCTCCTCTACCGGACCATGGCCGGCATCTTCTTCTCATCGTTCGAGTTCGCACAAGATTGTTTGACTCTGTTCTGACTGCCCCTCTAAAATGCGCCCCACTATGAATGATCGATTTCTCAAAGCGTGCCGGCGCGAACCGGTAGACTGTACGCCGGTCTGGTTCATGCGCCAGGCGGGCCGTTATATGATCGAGTATCGTCGATTGCGGGAAAAACACTCGATCCTCGAACTGTGCAAAACGCCTGAACTGGCCGCGCAGGTTACCTTGCAGCCCATCGACCGGTTTGCGCTCGATGCGGCCATTATTTTTGCCGATATTCTGCTTCCTTTGGAACCGATGGGACTGTCCCTGGAGTTTGCGGAGGGGGAGGGGCCGATCATCCACAATCCCGTGCGGGATCGGGCGGCGGTGGAGCGGCTCAAGCTGATCGATGACAGCGACCTCCAGTACGTCATGGATGCGATCAGTCTCACCCGAAAAATGCTGGCCGGACGGGTGCCGTTGATCGGGTTTGCCGGCGCACCGTTTACTTTGGCGAGTTACGCCATTGAAGGCGGCAGCTCGCGAAACTACATCCATACGAAACAGATGATGTACAGCGAGCCGGACGTCTGGCATCGTCTGATGGATAAATTTGCGCGGGTGATCACCGGATACCTCCGTCGTCAAATCAAGGCCGGCGCCCAGGCCGTGCAGCTCTTTGACAGCTGGGTCGGGTGTCTTTCGGCCGGCGACTATGCCGAGTATGTCATGCCGCATGTGCAGCTGATTTTTGACGGCCTCAAGCACGAAGGTGTTCCCCTCATTCATTTCGGGACCGGCACGACAGCCATCCTCAGGTCGATGCGCCAGGCAGGCGGGGATGTGATCGGAATCGATTGGCGGATTCCCATCGACGAGGCCTGGGCGATGGTGGGCTACGATCGCGCCGTACAGGGAAATCTCGACCCGGTGACGTTGTTCGGTCCGGTCCATGAAATTGAGCGACGCGTGACGGACATTCTCCGTCGAGCCGGTGGGCGGCCTGGGCACATCTTCAATCTGGGGCACGGGATCCTTCCCAATACACCGGTGGAGCATGTCGCTGCGGCCATTGATCTGGTCCATAAGTTGAGCGCCCGCTAGGCTGGTGAATCGCGTCGTCTCTCTGCTTACGCAGCCTCATGACTCGCGCGAGGCGCGTCGTGGTAGCGGGAGATGAAGGCTGGAATGTCCGCATCGCCACGATCAGTCGCCCTGTTGCTGATGGCCATGGGTGGCCCCGACAGTCTGGAAAACGTGGAGCCGTATCTGCTGGATGTCAGGGGCGGGCGGCCCACAGCTCCTGAGCTCGTGGAGGAAATCCGGACGCGGTACCGTGTGACCGGCGGAAAATCCCCCGTGCTCGCGATAACGCGCGATGTGGCGACGGCGTTGGAGCAGCGGCTGAACGGCTCCGGCGAAACGCGCTATCGATGTTACGTGGGGCTGCGGCACTGGCATCCGTTCATCAAGGCAACCTATGCCGAATTGTTGCGAGACGGTCCGGACCGGATTGTCGGGTTATGCATGGCGCCGCAATATTCCTCTCTCAGCATCGGCGCCTATGTGAAAAAGGTCGAGGAAGCCAGGACTGAACTCGCCGATGAGACGCCGATCAGTTTCGTCACGAGTTGGCACCGGCATCCGCTGTTGATCGCTGCGATTGTCGAGAACATTCGCCGCACGCTAGAGAAATTTCCGGCGGCGGTGCGCGAGCAGGTGCCCGTTCTCTTTACGGCCCATAGTTTGCCGGAACGGGTGGTGGCGATGAAGGATCCCTATCCGGACGAGGTCACAGGGACGGTCCGGGCGGTTTGCGGGCAACTCGGAAATCAGCCGACGCGGTTTGCCTATCAAAGTCAGGGGCGGTCCGGCGAGAAATGGCTGGGGCCTTCGGTCGAAGAGACGGTGGATGTATTGGCTCAAGAGGGCCATCGTTATGTGCTGGTGGCGCCCATCGGCTTCATCTGCGACCATGTGGAAACCCTCTTCGATGTTGATATCGAACTCACGCAGTTGGCCCGGACGAAGGGCCTACATCTGGAACGGACACCCATGTTGAACGCCTCGGCTCCATTGATCGAGATCCTGACGTCGGTCGTGGACGCGCACGAGTCTTCGCTGGTTCATAGCTGATGTTGAAAAAAGCCTGCAAGGTTGCTCTCGCTTTGTCCCAAGGTTTGAGGTATCCAGCCATGTGCGATGCACCGCATCGCCGGTTGCGGTCGTGTTTCAAGACTATGTTGACCCTCCGTCGGGATTCACGTGTCGACTATGCTGAGGCGCGAATTCTTCCGATGGCCTTACCGCATTGGTTCACTCTCAATTAGCGGCACCACCTGTGGCGCGCACTTCACGGTCAGTCGTCATTATCGGTGGAGGCATCTCAGGCCTTTCTACGGCCCTTGCTCTGCTGGAGCAGGCCGCGGCGGCTGAGGTGGCCCTTTCCTGCACCATCCTCGACGCTGCGCCGGCTTGGGGTGGAAAAATTGTGACCCATCGGGTCGGCCAATTGGTGATGGAAGCAGGGCCGGACTCGTTCCTCTCTCAGAAGCCTTGGGGGATGGAACTCTGTCGCCGCCTGGGGATCGACAATCAACTCATCAACACCAACCCGGTTGAGAAAAAGGCGAGTGTGCTGAGGGGTGGGCAGTTACACGAACTGCCGGAAGGGCTTGTGACGTTTACCCCGACTCAGTTGGGGCCGTTCTTTCGCAGCGGGTTGTTGTCGTGGCTTGATCTGGCTCGAATGGGGTGCGACGTGTTCATTCCGCCCCGGCGGTCCACGGAAGACGAATCGCTCGCGTCATTTTTTCGTCGCCGGTTCGGGCGCCATGCCTGCGAACGGGTCATGGAACCCTTGATGGCCGGCATCTATGCAGGCGATGCCGAGCAGATGAGCCTGCGGGCGACATTTCCGCGGTTCTACGAATTGGAGCAGGCGCATGGCAGCGTGATTCGCGGCATGATGGCGGCGCGTCGCGCACGGGCGCAAAAAAGTTCCGGCGAGCGTCCTCGCCACACCATGTTTGTGACGCTCAAGAACGGGTTGGCCGATCTGGTGGCCGGACTGACGGCCCGGATCACGGAGCGCGGAGGCACGCTCAAGGCAGGAGTCCAGGCTGAGGCGTTACGGGTACGTTCGCACCAGGCCGGACGTTGGATGTACGATGTAATCTGTTCCGATGGGACGGCGCTCTCGGCAGAGGCGTTGGTTCTGGCGACGCCGGCCTACGTGAGCGCCGACCTGGTTCGGCCCTTGACTCCGCTGGCGGCTGGATTGATGGAAACGATTCCCTATGCCTCGACGGCGACCATTTCCCTCGTCTATCCGTCCTCGTCCGTGGGTACGAGGCTGCAAGGGTTCGGTTTCGTCGTGCCGCGAATTGAAGGCCGTGATCTGATCGCCGCCACCTGGACCTCGATCAAGTGGCCCCATCGTGCGCCGCCGGAGGAAGTCTCGGTCCGTTGCTATCTCGGCGGGGTGGGCCGAGAGGCCATTTTGCAGCAGGACGATGAAGCGTTGGTCCGCTGTGTGCGGGAGGAATTGGCGTCGATCGTGGGCTTGCAGGCCACGCCGCATTATGTGGAAGTGAATCGGTGGCATCGGGCCATGCCGCAGTACACGATCGGGCATCTTGACCGGCTGACACAGCTCGACGCGGCGCTCTCGCGGTTCGGCGGCCTGGCCATCACGGGAGCCGGTTATCGCGGAGTGGGCATTCCCGACTGTATCAGGGACGGGGCGGAGACGGCGGCGCAGACATTGCGGTATCTGCAAGGGACAACGGCGTAAGATTTGAAACATCTAGTGCATGAGCAAGAAGGAACAGGCAGATGTTGAACGATCAGTTGGTGATCTCCGATGTGACCGGCCCCTTTCGTGAGCCGAGGGAGCCGGTATTTTCCTATGACTATTCCATTCAACGGGCCACGTGGGCTGCAACCCACGCGGTTCGGGTGAAGATTGCACTGACGGAAGAGTTGCAATATGTGAAAGTGAAACTGATGGGAGCGGTCACTGGGAGCCCCGGTCAGCAGCTCATGCTGAACAAGCTGCTCTCGCGCAAGATCGGCGATCAAAAGCTCCGGATTGCCGAGGCCGAAGGCTGGTTGAAGGAGCGGGGTGATGTGCTGGTGCCACCCTTTACCGGACCCCTCTCGCACTACTTTCCGCAACTGGAATCATGGATCCAGGCTGAACAGGATAAGCTGCGGACTGAGATCAAGAATACGATCGGTCTTGCCGTCTAATTCACCGGCGACTTGCCGGTGCGGTTCCTGGTTTCGCCAGACTCGCTGGCGTGAGTCCTGATCCCATCCCCCTCTCTCCGGCCTCCCGTTGAGCCTGAGAGTCTTCCTGTCCCAACTCCTGACTGTGTGTTGACGCTGCTTTCGGAGTAATCCGGCGGAGTATCGGTTACTCATTTTCTCACACACAGAATCTGTGGATAAGCGTGTGTATAGGCGCCTCCTGCCGTCGTAGGACCCTTAGTAGAGCGGCCCTTCAGCGGCCTGCACAAGTTTTAGGCATTGGGGGTGGTGGCGTGGCAGGCCACTAGATGCGGTAGAAGATGAAAACCCCTAGGGGCATATCTGTTGATCGATTTTGGCCTGGGGATAGCGAAGGCGCGTCAGTCGAGGGGTTTCGGCGTAGAGGCCTAAAAAATGCGCCGATATTGTTTGCTGTGCACGCCGGACTCATCGGCAAATCCGATGGCTCCAGTATCGGGATTGCTCGTATCGTTCAGATCGATCCGATAATGTCCGCGCACCTGCTCCATGGCTTCTTCAAAGGGAATGGCTTGCGGGTAGAGATTGCCCGGAGCATGGGCTCCGCGGGCCAAAGTGCCGACGACTTCTGCCGACGCATACTTGGGGTCTGAAAAAATGTACAGATCGGCCACGGCTTGGTCCCCCAGCTTGTGGCCCGGGCTGGTAGCCGGCAGCATGGTCGGAAGCGTCTGGTCCAGCCGAGCCTGCTTGAATTGCTTCAACAGGCCGACGACCTGGCTGGTCGTCACCTGCGCCGGCACGACGATGCTGACGGCGTTGAATTCCGTCAGGGTCGTCTGGACTTTGTACATCACCGGGGTGGCATCCGGATCTTCGATCACCAGCTGAGAAATTTCCGGTCCGGCCGCCTGCTTCTGCTTGCCGCTGGGCACGGCAAGGTTGATTAGCAGCCACATGATCAGAATGACGCCGAAGAGGACGAGGAGCGGATGGAGCCCCGCGCGTTTGCCTTCTTCGTATGGATTCTGTTCGCTGCTCATCGGGGAGTCTGAGATGGTTCTGTGGGAGAAGTGAGCGGGGCGGTTGCCGCAACGGGGCCGGCCGCCTCCACCCGTTTGGCTGCGTCCCAGTAGTGGTCCATTTCGCTGGTGGTCAGGTCATTCACGCTGCGCCCGCTGCGCGCCGCTTCACGCTCGATGAATTGGAACCGTGACGTAAATCGATTCGTCGCCTGGCGCAGTGACTCTTCAGGATTCACTTTAATGTGGCGGGCCACGTTGACTAAGGAGAAGAGCAGGTCGCCCATTTCCGCCGCCATTTCCGCCGTCGGTTCCGGTTTGGGCTCCGACGGTGCCGTAGGAACGGCCGCATCGCTGACGGCTTTGCGGAGTTCGCCGATTTCTTCCTCGACCTTGGCGAGGACTGCGGCCAGGCCTTGCGGGCTGTCCGGCCAGTCGAACCCTACTCGCGCGGCGCGGACCTGGGTTTGATAGGCGCGCAGCAGGGCGGGCAACGCTTGAGGAATGTCGTGGAGGACTGAATCAGGTTTTCCGGCATTCTTGCGTTCGGCCCGCTTGATGTCCTCCCAACGATGAACCACCTGGTCGGAGTTGAGACTCGGCGCCCCCGTTGCGGCATCACCGAAGACATGCGGGTGCCGGCGCACGAGCTTGTCGCCGAGTTGTTCGAGCACCTCATCCATGGTGAAGGTGCCGGCTTCGGCTCCGATCTGGCTATGGAATAACACCTGGAGCAACACATCGCCGAGTTCTTCCTTGAGTTTAGGAAAATCGCGCCGGTCGATGGTGTCGAGGGCTTCGTAGGTTTCCTCAATCAAATAGGGCTTGAGGGATTCATGGGTCTGCTTCCGGTCCCACGGGCAGCCGCCTGGTGCCCGGAGCTGAGCCATAATGGCCACGACTTTATCGAAACGTTCGGACATGCGTACCCCCCTCGTGGCGTCACTCTAACTGAGTTTTTCGTCACCTTCAACGGGGCCGGCCGCCTTGCGCGTCTCCAAGGGCTATGGTAGGGTACGGCCCTGCATTTTACGGGCGGTTGATCGGAGGAAATGTCTATGGGTGATGAGAAGGACCAGGGATTCGTCATCCGCGATCGTCGAGGACGAGGCGAAGAAGCGCCCGCGGCAGCATCGGCATCCAAGCCTTCTGCCCCCGAACCAGCGCCGGCCGAGCCGCAACAGCACGCGGAGGAGCATGGCCATGCAGGGCATCTTCCGGTCAATTTCTCCTCGTTTGTCATCTCCATGGGCAGCTCGGCATTGATGCTCATGGGGGAGCAATTAGATCCCCAGCAGCCGTCGATGCCGTTGAACCTTCCGCAAGCGAAGGAGATCATCGATCTTCTGTCTATGCTGGAAGAAAAAACACGGGGCAACCTCACGCCGGACGAGCAGGTTGTGATGAAAGACATGCTCTACGCCTTGAGGATGAAGTTCGTGAGCCTGACCTCCGGGAAATCATCGCTCCACACCCCGTAGCTCGTGACTTCCCGCAGCGTGCTCCTGTCCTGTGTTCCCCGTCCTTCCCCGGTTGAGCCTGCGCCCATGAGCCTCTCTGTATTCGCCTGTCCTGCTCCGGGACGTCGGAAGGGGTCGGATCGGGCTTTTGAGACTCCCCCCGGAATTCGTTATAGTGAGGCAGGATCGAATGGACCGGGTATGAGTCGGAGTAGCGCCGATGCCTGAATCGACGGACATGACCAAGCTCATCCCCCCGGGCGTGCTGCGCGAGCGGGAGCCATCGTCGCCTGCCTCGATCGAGAGCGAGCGGCGCAAGCGCCATGTCCGCCCGGTCTGGATCGTGCTGATCCTCTTGCTGCCCTGTCTGGCGCTCACCTTCTACTACGCACAAATGGCCGTACCGGTCGGGGAGGAGTCCGATTCCTTTCTGCCCAGCACCGGCTATGCGTTCGTGCTGCTGCTGGTCAATCTCGATCTGATCGGGTTCGTTGTCCTCACGCTGCTGCTCTCCCGCAACCTCATCAAAGCCTACTTTGAACGGCGGCACAGGCTCGTGGGATCGGGATTCCGGGCCAAGTTGGTCGCGGCCTTCATCGGCTTCTCCCTGATTCCCACCGTACTGCTCGCGCTGGTCGCCAGCGGGTTGGTCAACAAGGCCGTCGATGTCTGGTTCAACGATCAGATCGAACATGTGATGAAGGATTCCTATGAGGTGGCACGCATGCACCATGCCGGGCATGTGTCGCTGGCGATCAATAGCGCACGCGCCATCAGCCATGAGATCTTTCGCGAGGAACTGTTACTGCCGGAGCAGCGGGATTTGCTGGTCGCGGCAATCGCCCGGAAGCGAGCCGAATATGCCACGGCGGGCATCGAAGTCTTCTCCGCGAAGATGGAAACGTTGACCAAGGCTCTGGATCCTGAAGTGCCGGTGACGGTGCTGGATCTGCCGATTGGTCAGCTGGTGTTGCAGGTGATCAACGGCAAGCAGGAGCTGACCTCGGTGCAGGAGGCTCAGACGGGTCGGCTCGTGAGGGCCGGCGTGCCGATCGCCTCCAGCGTACGCCGAGGAGAAATCGACGGCGTGGTGGTGGTGGATGCCTATGTGCCGGAATCCCTGCTCGGCAAGATGGAGAGCATCGGCCGACAATATGCCGAATACAAGCAGATGAAGGCGATGAAGAACCCCATCAAGGCCGGAGCCTATCTGCTGGTGGCGGTCATCACGGTCATGATTCTGTTCAGCGCCACCTGGTTCGGGTTTTATGTGGCGCGCGGTATTACCGTGCCGATTCAACGGTTGGCCGAAGCCACCGAAGCCATTGCGCAGGGTGATCTGTCGGTTCGCATCGAAGCCAAGGCCACCGATGAAATCGGCACCCTGGTCGAGTCTTTCAACCGCATGACGGCCGACTTGCAGAGCAGCAAAACCAAGGTGGAGGAGGCTAACGTGTCGCTCCGCCAATCCAACCTCGAACTCGATCGCCGGCGCGCCTATATCGAAACGGTGGTGGATACGATTGCCGCCGGACTGTTGTCGATCGACCGGCAGGGCATCGTCACCACGTTTAATCCTTCTGCGGAGCGTATGCTGGGGTTATGGGCTGACCGGTTTCGCGGCCGGTCCGCCAATGAGGTGTTCAAGGAATATAAGCTCGACCTGTTTCAATCGGTCTACGACCGCATGCTGGCCGATCAGCGGGATAACATCGCGCTGGAGGGGCAGCTGGATCTGCAGGGGCGGTTCCTGACCATCGGCGTGCATTGCTCGCGGATGAAGGATGAGTCGAATAAAGATCTCGGGTTCGTGCTGATTTTTGAAGACCTGTCGGAATTGATCAAGGCGCAGAAGGCGGCGGCCTGGCGAGAAGTTGCGCAGCGGATCGCGCATGAGATCAAGAATCCCCTTACGCCCATTCAGCTGTCGGCGCAGCGCTTGCGGAAAAAATTCCAGGATAAGGCGCCGGACTTCGACCGGATCTGCGACGAATCCACCCAGGTTATCGTGAACGAGGTCGGCAGCCTCAAGCAAATGCTGGATGAATTCTCGAAGTTTGCGCGTATGCCCGCTCCGCATATGACGATCAGCTCGCTGGATGATGTGGTAAAGGAAGTCGTGGCGTTGTACGAGAGCGCGCATCGTGAAGTTGAATGCGTGGTGTCGCTGGATCCCGACTTGCCTCCGTTCAGTTTCGACCGCGAGCAGATCAAGCGGGTGTTGGTCAATCTGTGCGATAACGGCATTCATGCCATGAACCACAAGGGGCGGCTCTGGATCACGACTCGCTACGATACCAAGCAGCGCCGGGCGGTCGTGACGGTGGCGGACGAAGGGACCGGCATCGCGCCGGAAGATCAAGACAAACTGTTCGTACCCTATTTTTCCAGAAAGAAAACCGGAACCGGTTTGGGGCTGGCGATCGTGAGGCGGATTGTGACTGATCACGATGGCCAGATTCATGCGGGCAATCATCAGCCCAAGGGGGCCTTGTTCACCTTCGAACTGCCGGTGTAGCGCAACGATCGACGTGGTGATGTGTAGAACGCTCCGGCAGCCGCGGACAGTCGCCTGATCGTCACATCGCCGGGATCTACTTCGTATTTGGGGGATGCATGTCTGCCTCGATTCTGATTGTCGATGACGAAGTCTCCATCCTGAACTCCCTGAGCAGCATCCTGGAGGACGAGGGGTATGACGTGAGTGTGGCCAAGAGCGGCATTGAGGCGCTCAAGGTCTGTGCCGTCAATCCGCCCGAACTGATGATGTTGGATATCTGGATGCCTGACATGGACGGCCTGGAGACGCTCCGGCGGTTGCGTGAATTGGTGCCGAACACGCAAGTGATGATGATGTCCGGGCATGGATCCATCGAGACCGCCGTGAAGGCGATCAAGCTGGGCGCCTACGACTACATTGAAAAGCCGCTCTCCCTCGAAAACGTGACGCTCCGGGTCAAGCATGCGTTGGATCAACACCGGCTCGAGCAGGAAAATCGCACGCTCCGCACGAAGGTCGAGCGGAAGTTCGAGCTGATCGGGCAGGCGCCGGTCATGCAGCAGCTGAAGCAGCTGATCGAAACGGCCGGTCCGACCAACAGCCGGGTGTTGATCGGAGGCGAAAATGGCACCGGCAAGGAATTGGTTGCCAGGGCCATTCATCAGCACAGCCCGCGGGTGAATCGGCCGTTTGTGGCGGTGAACTGCGCCGCGATTCCGGAGACCTTGATCGAAAGCGAGTTGTTTGGTCACGAGCGGGGAGCGTTCAGCGGCGCGACCACCATGAAGCGCGGGCAATTCGAGCAGGCCGACGGCGGTACGTTGTTTCTGGATGAAATTGCAGACATGAGCTTGAGCACTCAAGCCAAGGTCTTGCGAGCCCTGCAGGAGCAGCAGTTCACGCGGGTCGGCGGGACCAAGCTGATTAAAGTAGACGTGCGGGTTCTGGCTGCCTCCAACAAGGATCTGCTGCAGGAGATTGAAAAGGGGACATTCCGGGAAGATTTGTTCTACCGGCTCAACGTGGTGCCCATCGTGGTGCCGACCCTGCGCGATCGCCGGGAGGACATTCCCTTGCTGGTCAAACATTTCCTGCGTGTGCATGCCGAGGAACAGGGCTTGAAGATCAAGCAGGTGTCACCGGAAGCAATGGACGTCTTCATGCATTATGAGTGGCCGGGCAATATCCGTGAACTGCGGAATCTGATCGAGCGGCTCATGATCATGGTGCCTGGGCCGGTGATTGAAGCCTCGCATGCGTCGGTGGCGTTGCAGGTGCGTCCCCAAATGCCGGCTGTGCAACCGGCTGCCGGCGCTCAACCGGCCAATGCGCTGCTGACCAGACCTTACGACTCGCTCCGCGATGCGCGAAATGCGTTTGAGAAGGAGTTTATTGCCCGTAAACTCCGTGAGCATCACTGGAATATCTCGCGGACGGCGGAAGACCTCAAAATCGAGCGCAGCCATCTGCATCGAAAGATTAAGTTGTTGGATGTCGAGATGCGCCCCGAGATGTAACCGGGCTGCTGAAACAGCTCCCCAACGTCGTTCTCGGCTCGAATCGATCCTCAACGTACCCCAGAGGGTACGCCTCCGGTTCTTTCTCGCCTGCGGCCTCGTTGGATGAGCCGTTTGAGCAGCCCCTGTAATTTTCAAGCGTATGCATCTCACGAAGAGGGTGAAGGCATGAGACTATTGTTGACCCGCTATCAGTCGGCTCGTTAAGATGCGGCCCCAATGACTACCTATCGTGATGCCGGAGTCGATATCGATGCCGGCGATGAATTCGTCGAGCGAATCAAGCCCCATGTGCGGGCCACGTTTCGCCCTGAAGTGATGACGGATCTGGGCGGCTTCGGCGGCCTCTTCCGGTTTCACGCCAATCGCTATCAAGACCCGGTGCTCGTGTCGGGCACTGACGGCGTCGGAACAAAGCTCAAAATCGCCTTCCTTATGGATAAACACGACACGGTCGGGATCGACCTGGTCGCCATGTGCGTGAACGATATCGCTGTCAGTGGCGCGGAACCGCTCTTCTTTCTCGACTACTTCGCGACCGGAAAACTTTCGATCAAGACCGCAGAGGCGGTTGTGCGAGGAATTTCCAATGGGTGTCGCCAGGCAGGGTGTGCATTGATCGGCGGAGAAACCGCCGAGATGCCCTCATTCTACGGGGCCGGAGAATACGACCTTGCCGGGTTTGCCGTAGGAGTCGTCGATCGCCCGAAGATGATCGATGGGAAGCAGATTGCGCCAGGCGATGCCGTCATCGGGCTCGCGTCGAGCGGCGTCCATAGCAACGGGTTCTCGTTGGTGCGCAAGGTCCTTCTGGAGCGAAGCAAATTGACGGTCGAAAGTATCGTGCCGGAATTGGGCGGGCCTCTGGGCGAAACCTTACTGACGCCCACGCGGATTTATGCCAAACAGATTCTGTCGCTGATGGAGACGGCTCCAATTAAGGGCATCGCCCATATCACCGGCGGAGGTATCACCGACAACCTGCCGCGGGTGTTTCCGGCACGGTGCGGCGCGCGGATTCGGCGAGGCTCCTGGCCGGTGTTGCCGATTTTTCAAGCAATACAGGCGCGCGGGGCGGTCGCGTTGGATGAAATGTACCGCGTGTTCAATATGGGCATCGGGCTGATTCTGGTCGTGGCTCCGGAGCATGTCGACCGTGTGATTGCCAAGGCCGTCGAATTGGGCGACCAGGCCTACCACATCGGCGAGATGGTGGCGCAAACGACTGACGAGGGTGTGGTCGAATATGTCGGGTAAGTCACCGCGCCTGGTGCGGCTTGGCGTCCTGGTCTCCGGACGGGGATCTAATCTGCAAGCGATCATTGATGCGATAGAGGGCGATGGCCTATCGGCCGAGATCGCGGTCGTGCTCAGTAATAAACAGGCGGCCGGCGGACTGGAGCGGGCCAGAAAACATGGCGCCCCCGCAGTATGGCTTGATCCAAAACCCTTCGCCGGCCGTCCCGATAGCCGCGAAGCCTATGACCGGGCCGTACTGGAGGTCTTACAGAAACACGAAGTGGACCTCGTGCTCCTGGCCGGATACATGAAAATCGTGACCGCGGTGCTCGTCTCGGCTTACGAGAACCGGATGATGAATATCCATCCGTCGCTACTCCCGTCGTTCCCCGGCCTCGATGTGCAGAAAAAAGCTATCGACCATGGGTGCAAAATCGCCGGTTGCACCGTGCACTTTGTGACCGAAGGGGTCGACGAGGGGCCGATCATCATCCAGGCGGCCGTGCCGATTTGTGAGGGAGATACGCCGGAAACCCTGGCGGCTCGCATCCTGGAACAGGAACACCGGATCTACCCCCGTGCCATTCAACTCTATGCGGAAGGCAAATTGCGCGTGGAGGGGCGGCGAGTCGCGGTGGCGGAAACAGGGCAGGCGGCGACAGGATTTCAAAATCCCGGATAAAGTCTTCACCGTCGATAAGTTCGTATGGAGACCCGGGCTCCGGTTGTGTATAATGGCGCCTGAGAGTTGTGGGGGGCTAGCTCAGTTGGGAGAGCACTACGTTCGCAACGTAGGGGTCGGGGGTTCAACTCCCCTGCCCTCCACCACTTTGATCGCTCAGGCCTGCCGGTAGTCAGTCGAATCTCTCCGGGCAGTGAATCGATAGTCTCGTTTCCCCTCATCTTCGGCGGCCTTCACCCCTTGGACCAGCTTCTTCTCGTCTTTAGGAACCATTTGGGCCGGCTGGTCTAGTCTCGTCAATTTCGCTGACAACCTCTTTTCATGGCCTCCGCTTCCTTGTGAAGTGATGCGTCACTCGCATCAGTTGCCTTGCCAATCGGTACGCTTTTCAGCAGGTGATCTAGCCCGGTCTTAGACTCACGGTTGTTGATACGAGCCCTTAGTTTACTTCAGTGCCATTACAGCCTAGACAGAATGAAAGCGATTCACAAAGCTTTCCAGCGGTTTCCCTAGGTGTATAGGCGAGCGGGGAGCCGTATCATACCTACAAGTCACATGAGAAGAGGGAGGTGACGACCATGGCTTGGTATCATGACCGAAGTGCGGAGGACAAACTTACGGTGTTGATAGGATATCTCGTGCGCAGTTTTCCGTTGGCCAGTGTCCTGTCACGACAAGTCGGGGATCGCTATCACGTGTTTGTCATTGTACCGTTTGACGGCTCACGAGAGAAAACCCTTCAAGTCGAGACGACCATCTTTCATGACCAACGACTCCGGGTCGAAGGATTTGCCGGACTCCTGTCTCTGTGCAACCTGCGTAGAGAATTTGACCACGGTGATCGTTATGATCTCGAGTGGTTCGATGGGCATGCCGAAGCGAGTCGTAGGTCACCATTCTTCGGTGCATCCTTCCCTCAACAGACCCAGGTGTCGGCCATGGTCGTGCATTGAGGGGGCGGGCCATCAACAACCAGGGATCTTCCTAATCCACCTCGCCGGTTGATTCCGGTATCTTCGCCTCATGTTGAACGGAAAAGTGATCGCGACCTACCCCTTCCCTGCAGGGGCCAGACCCTCGAAACGAACACCACACGAGCACCATTGGGTGTCCGACAACACCGCGGGCCAAATTGAGTTTGAACGGTGGACCTGTGCCTTATGTGGTCAAAAGCGGATCCGACTCACCGCGGCCGACGAACCGGTACTCGTGCGGGATTGGCTCAAGCCAGAAATGGCGGGAATCGGACTTCGGTAGGCGCGGATTTTCTTGCAGGATGAAATCCCCGAGCGATGTGATTCGCTTGCCCTACTAATCCAAGTTATGCTCGTCTGGCGACCAAAGTCAGCCCCTCCCGCCGATGAAGCGCATCCTGGTTCCAGACTTGCGCTAGGTAAATCGCCACCCGGGTATCGGCAATGAATATTGTTAAGGGAAAACTGCGAAAAATAGCTGACGAGGATGTGGGGGGATCAGCGACTGTAGACGATCTCGACGCGGGACAGGAAATTTCTCAGATGTTCGATGTGATCGGATAAAGCAGCGAGGTCTTGTGCCAGCGCTGCCTGTTCCATGCGATCGCCGATGGTGCTGATTTCCTCGAATCCATACCCTCCGCCGTCGCCTTTCATGCGATGACCCAGAAGGCTGATCGTTCGAAGGTCTCGCTGTTTCAGGCAGGCGTCGATCGTGGTGAGGTCCCGCCGCCGGTTGGCGAGAAAGCCGGGCACGATCGCTTCAAGGTCGGGATCGATGCGAACGAGGATTCTGGCCTGGCCGGCCTCAGGGTGCGATGGCGTCATTGCGCGCGCGTCTTTTCGTAGGCCGAGAGCAACTCCAGGAGTGTCGTTCTCTTCAGCGGTTTGGTCATATGGGCGTTGCAACCAGCTTCGAAAATTCGTGCCGATTCTTCTTTCAGTGCCAACGCGGTCAGCGCGACGATCTGAACTGCGGGCAGGCCCTGTTCCTGCTCCCAACGCCGGATGGTGCGTGTGGCGGTGATCCCGTCCATGACCGGCATCTGCATGTCCATGAGAATCAAGTCGTAGTGGCCGTTTTGAAACTTCGCGACGCCGATTTGTCCGTTATCCGCCAGGTCCAGCCGATGGGTGGTGTTCTTGAGATAGGACTGGATCAACACCTGATTGTCCGGCGAATCTTCGACCAGCAAAATCCGGAGCGAGCGTCCCTGGGATTCGGCGGGAGGCAGCGCGTCGGGTCCGGACGGAGAAAGGACACGTTTGCTGCGTCCCAATGCGATGCTGATGGTTTGCTGGAGATCAGAACGCCGTATCGGCTTGACCAGATACCCGCCCAGGCCGAGATCGTAGGTTTTGGCAATGTCGTCGGCCCACCGGTCGGACGCGAGCATGATGATCGTGAGGTCATGCAGCCGCGGGTCGGCATGGATGCGCTCGATGACTTCGAATCCGTCCATTCCTGGCATACGGCAGTCCAGGAGGAGCAGGTCGAAGGGCGTCTCAGATTTGATCGAGGCTTCCAGTGTCTCCATGGCCTGTTCGCCGCTGTCTGCTTCCACCACCGAGGCGCCCCATGCAAAGAGTGTTTCTCGCAGGATCAGCCGGTTGGTGGGGTAGTCATCGACCACGAGACAACGGACACTGCTCAAATTCAGCGCGCCAGACATCTTGGAGGGCGCCGGCGCGGTCTGCACGCCGAGCTGCACCGCGCAGTGGAATGTGCTTCCCTTGCCGAGTGTGCTCTCAACCCAGATCTTTCCACCCATGAGCGTCGCGAGCTGTTGGGAGATCGATAGTCCGAGTCCCGTGCCCCCGTACCGGCGTGCGATCGTGCTGTGCCCTTGGGTAAAGGTATCGAAGATGGCCGTGAGCTTGTCGTGCGGAACTCCGATGCCCGTATCGGTCACCGAAAATCGGATCGCGCCGGGGACCTGCCGATCGGGATCGTTGGTGATGGTCATGACCACCGATCCCTTCTCCGTGAATTTGATCGCGTTTCCAAGCAAGTTCAGTAGGATCTGGTAGAGCCGGTTGGGGTCTCCGATCAGGTGGCAGGGCACGTCATTCGCCAGGTGACAGACGAGTTCAAGCCCCTTTTCATTGGCCCGCAGCGCCAGCATCTCGCTCGTCTTGTCGATCAATTCCGAGAGGTCGAAGTCGATGCTGTCGAGATCGAGACGGCCGGACTCGACCTTCGAGAGATCCAGGATGTCGTTGATCAGACTGAGCAGGCTTGCTCCCGCGCGGCGAAAGATCCGGAGATATTTTCGTTGCTCCGGAGTCAGGGTGGTTTCCCACAACAGATCCGCCATGCCGATGATGGCGTTCATGGGCGTCCTGATTTCGTGGCTCATGCTCGCCAGGAATTCGCTCTTGGCTCGATTGGCGACGTCGGCCGCATCTTTCGCGCGTTGGAGTTCTTCGACGCGGCGTTCCAGTTCCTGGGACGCGCGTTCGAGGGCGCGCTCAGCGCGACGGCGCGCGGCTTGTTCGCGTTGGAGGGCGGTGAGCGGTCTGGACGTGGTTCGTGGGGTGCGCTTCTGAGCAGTGTCTGCCGTACGTTTGCTGTGCGAGGTGCGTTTCGCCATGTCGTCGTCCGGTCGTCTTCAGTCCAGCGGACAGCCTCGTGTCGCGAGTCGGTGGAGCCGGTACGGTCGTCGCGACGGCGATGCTATCAGTCCTTATGAGTGTGGTGCACGAGGGTCAGCACGCCGGCTTGTTTCGCGCGGTTGCGCCCCTCCTGTTTCGCCTGATAGAGCGCCTGGTCGGCCGCGCGGATGAGATCAGTAGGGGCTGCGACGCGGCTCGGCACCGTACTCGCGAAGCCCAGACTGATGGTCACGGGATCCCCGTTCGGGTGTTTCATCTCCGCCTCGCAGACCTTCCGTCTGAGGGTATCGGCCACCTGTGCCGCGCCATCCACGGTTGTGCCGGGCAGCACGATCACGAACTCGTCGCCGCCATACCTCGCGACCAAGTCACCGGGACGGTTGACGTGGCTGGAGATCAGTTGCGCAACCTGGCGAAGGCACTCGTCCCCGGCCTGGTGGCCATGGCTGTCGTTATAGGTCTTGAAGAAATCGATATCGAGCATGATGAGCGAGAGCGGGGTCGATTCGCGAGCGGCCCGGCGCCATTCCTGATCGAGAAAATCGTCGAACTGCCGTCGATTGGTAATGCCAGTGAGGCCGTCGAGGCAGGAGAGCCGCAACAGCATCTGGTTGGCTTCCTGTAACTGGCGCATGACCTCCAGAAGTTCCTGTTCGCGCGCCCGGCGTCGTTCGATTTCATGCACGAGACGAAGCACGCAGCGGACCCGGGTCAGGAGTTCGATTTTGCTGATCGGTTTCGCCACGTAATCGATGGCGCCGGCGGCAAAGGCCAACTGCAAATCGACCGGATCGGTCTTGACCGTCACCATGATGATCGGAATGTCTCGGTACCGTTCCACGGCTTTGATCTGCCGGCAGGCCTCGATCCCGTTGGTGGATGGCATGACGATATCCATCAGGATCAAATCCACCCGGCCGGCCATCTGGCGCATTCCGTCGAGGCCCAGCAAACGAAAGGCTGCCGCGGCGGACTCTGCGACGAAGGTTTCTTCGTACCCGGCATTGGCGAGGATGGATTGGATCAACAGACGATCGTCTGTCGAATCATCGACGATCAGGATACCCATGGTCAGTGTCTCCCTGAAAATATGTCGTAGGGCGATGCTAGCAGCTAGTCTGGGTAAACACCAGGGTAATGCTTTTTGATGCAGGGGGTGCAGAGGCCGTGGCTGAATTCGGCCTCGGAGTGCTGTTGGATATATTCTTCCAATTGTTGCCAGAAGCCTTGATCGTTGCGAATTTTTTTACAGGACGCGCAGATGGGCACGAGTCCCTTCAAGACTTTCACTTCCCGCAAGGCCCGCTGAAGGTCTTCATTACTGCGGCGAAGCTCCAGTTCGCGGGTTTTACGACAGTCCATTTCCTTTTTCAGCATGAGCGCGGAGTTGACCCGGGCGAGCAGTTCCACACTGTTCACCGGTTTCGTGATGAAGTCCATGGCTCCGGCGGAGAATGCCGCTTGAAGGTCGCCCAGGGCGGTCTTGGCGGTGACGACGATCACCGGGATGTCTCGCAAAGCCTCCAGGCTCTTGATATGCCGGGTGGCCGCCACGCCGTCGATGCCGGGCATGAGAAAGTCCATGAGAATCAAATCGACGGCATGAGGTGCGTCGATCGTTTGCGGGTGCTCCATGCCAAGGTGGTTGTAGGCCGAGGCGGCCGAGTCTGCGATAAGCAGGTCCTGATGCCCGGCTTTCTGCAGAATCGTTTTCAGCAGCAATTGTTGGTCAGTGGAATCGTCAACGATCAAAATGCTCATGTGACAACCTCATCCGGCGGAGGTGGTGGCGCTGATCCCCGCCCGCGGGAGGACGGGCCGAAGAAGCAACAGGGGTGTGGCGAGCGCTTTCGCTGCCATACGTCAGATGTAATATCGGCGGAAAGACCGAAGAGGTTAAGTCCGGCAGGGAGCCGGATCAGCGTTGGAGGGCGGTTTTGACCAAGTCACTGACTATTTTGCCATCGACTGATTGGCCGGCCAGGCGGGCCATGACGGCCTTCATGACATTTCCCATGTCTTTGAGCGAGGCTGCGCCGGATTCCTTGATCACCACCTCGACGATTCGCGCAAGTTCGTCGGTAGACAGCGCGGCTGGCAGGTAGCCCTCGATGATGCTGATTTCCTGCCGTTCCTTTGAAGCCAGGTCCTGTCGATTGCCTTTTTCGAACTGTTCGGCGGCCTCTTTACGCTGCTTGATGAGGGTCGTCATAATTCGGCTCATGCCGGCATCGTCAAGATCCTGCTTGAGCTCCACTTCTTTATATTGCACAGCGGCTTTGATCATGCGAATCACGTCCATGCGTAGTTGATCTCTGGACTTCATCGCCAATTTCAGGTCTTCGGATAAACGATCATGCAGCGACATCGGATTCCTTTCAGCGTGGGACTGCCGTCTTTGCGGAGAATAGCGCCTTTGCCGGAGGCAGTCAACGTGGGAACGGCGTAGACGTTGTGATGTTGAGCGCGGCGAGGTACTATCCTGCGTTGTCGCATTGGCGATCCTAGATCAACTCTTAACCGGAGGTAGGACATGGGTTACAGCGGGGCGTGCAGAGCTGCGGGGAGCCGGGTCATCGGCATGGTCGGCTGCATCATCGCGGCCGCGGTGTTGGTGGTTGGTTGCGCGAGCGAAAAACCGAAACCGATGGCCCAGCCGTCTTCGGAGCAGGTTAAGGGCAATGCGGACCGTGCCTTTGATCGGCTCAAGCAGGAAGAGGGAGAGCGCAAACCGGCAGGGATGTAATGTGTGCCAGCAGGGGCGGGCCTGCTACGGCACGACGCGGGGATGTCTCCAGGACAGGAGCGTCGTCAGCGGCTTCACCAGAGGCAGTTCCCGAAGCAGATGCCCGTTCGGGGATGATACGATCCGCCTGGGTTCCTCGAAGGTTCTTAGTAGGACCAGGGCAATGATCAGTCGCAGCGCCCCGGACAGGCAGAACAGGAAGGGAAGGTTCGACGCCGGGCTCACTTGCCACGAGCCGAGCGAAAGCTGCGATGGCAGGAGGGTGGCAAGCCAACTCCCGGCCAAGGCGCCCAGGCCCCATCCCACCGCATTCATGGCATTGGCCAGCGCCACACCTCGGGTGCGCTCTTCCGGCCGGAGCGAATCAAAAACATAGTTTTGCAATCCCAGCGACAGTCCCGCCCAAATGACGCCTCCGAAGAAGTTTAGAATCAACAAAAATAGATAGTGTTCGCTCAGCAGGTAGCCCATCGGGAGAAACGGAACCGCTGATGCCGTCAGCGCGAGCAGCGTTTTGTTGCCGTATCGGTCGCCGATCTGCCCCCAGGGCCCAAGGGTGAGGAATTGGGCCGAGATGCTGCTGGCCATCCAGCCGGCGTATTGCAGGTAGGACCAATGAAGGTCTCGCAAAAGGTAGATCACGAAGAACGGACCTGAAATCAACACGGCAAAATGCATCAACCCCGAGAATAATAGGAACGCGCGGAAGTCTCTGGTGGCGGCCTTGGCTAGGAAATGCCTGAATCCGTGTGGAGCCTCGATGTGATGAACCGGTAGCAAGTTAGAGACACGGGTTTGGCAGCGGGTGGCTCCTATGCGGGCGGCTGCCGCAGCCAGAAAGATCACCAGGAAGCCGATCCAGCTGAGGTCCCACTTTTGCCCGAGTGTCAGCAAAACTCCGGCAATCCCGAGCGCAATGAAACTGGTCAATGCTGTGGTTCGGGCCCTCCGGGCAAAATAGGCGCCTCGGCTGTCTGCCTCGACCACGTCAACCAGCAAACTGTTCCAGACCGGGGCCGTGGCATGCCCGAATCCAAAATACAGGATCGCGCAGCCGATGAAGAGCCAGGGGCCGTGTGCCGGCAAAAAGAGCGGAAGCGAGAGAATCGGAAGCCAGCAGAAGGCCTGGGCCCAGCCTCCGGCGATGAGGAGGTGTCTGGGTCTGCGGAGGAATTGAAGCAATTTTACCGATAAGAGCTGCGCCACCACCCCGACCAACTGCGGCAGCGCGGAAAGAATGCCGATTTGGAAAGGCGACGCGTGCAAGAGCAGCGCAAACGCCGAAAAGTAATTTTCTCCTCCGCCCTGCGCGGCCGCTTGAAAAGCTGCATCGCGGATACCATAGTGCCGGCTTGTGGCTTTGCCATCCATCCCGGCGTTCTCAGGATCGTCTAACCGGGTGATTCGGTCTTTTGCGGGAGAGGATGGATGGTCGGATGCTGAGTTGTTCATGAGATGACGCAAGACAACGGCGGTAGGCCGGTTCCGTTCGAATGATTCTTCGGATTATATCAGAGCCGATCGATTTCCCTGCTGTTTTACGCAAATGCCTGTAAGTCGGTTGACCCCTTCATACTGCAGTGAGTACGATAATCGTATGCAAGCGCGATTGATGGCAGGACGCCATGCAGATCGATTCCGCCGCGCGGGTGGTCGGCACATTTCTCGTCGACTGGTTGCGGCATTGTGTGTGGCGACAGCTCTCGGTTTTTCCCACACGCTGGTCGAGGGACGCGACCTGATGGTTCCAAAGGAGCAGATCACCACTGAGTTCGAGCCGACCGAAACACCTTCTCTGGATGTGCAGCAGAAGGGCGTCCCCCAGTCCCTGTTCACCTGGATCAAAATGGCGCGGGGCTATGATGTCGAATGGGACACGTTTGGACGGAAAGGCTGGTATACACAGGACCCTCGCTTGAAGCCGATCGCTCCCGGCACCTCGGTGTTCTCGCCCGAGACGCCCGCCGTGTATATTGTGTTCGAGGTTGCGCCGCTTGAAGATCCGGCCCAGTTTGCAGCTCAGGTGTTCCCGGTCAGCGCCGACGGCAAGACGAGTGAGACGGTGATTGTGCAGGATAGTCTGGAAGTGCCCGGTCACGAACGATATGGTTTTCTCGAGTTGAAGAAGCCGTCGCTACAGTGGCCGCAAGGAAAGTATCTGGTGAAGATTTACATCACTTCGCTCGGGCAGCAGCCGTTTCATGCGGTAAACCAGGTAGGGACGATGCGGTTTGTGGTGACCGACCAGGCAACGCCGGATGTCGTGCCGGACTCTCCCGCCCGTTGAATATCTCCCTCTGCTTAGTCTAACGTTCTGCTACCGCTCGCCGTGACAGGCCTGCGGTTCGCCGATTTTTTACCCGGGAGCTAGTGCATGAAGGAAACCGATTCCGAGAAGTTGGCGCTCTTGTATGAGCGCTTCTGCGATGTCTGTCTAGTTGAGAAGGAAGTCTGGACCGAAATTTATATGCCGCGAACTTTCAAGGATGGCACCGCGGTTCGAACGAATATTCAAGACCGGTATGATGTGGTGATCGATGATCGGGGCGTGGAGGATGCGTTGGAGGCCAATATCCCTCTTGGGAAGGCCGCATTGGGTGCGGCCATCCAAGAGTATCGAGCACACATCAGCTTCGAGAAGAAGACCTGACGACGATCAGCTCTTTGCGAGAAACCGCTCGACGTCTTTGACGATTTCCTGTGCCAGTGGTTTCGTGCCGTGTTTATAGCGGGCGACGACATTGCCCGAACGATCGACCAAATACTTCTGGAAGTTCCATTCCACCTCGCCCGGGAAAGGACTCTGCTCCGTGAGATAGCGATAGAGGGGATGTTTGTCGTCGCCTTTCACGCTGATCTTGCTGAACAGGGGAAAGCCGACACTATACTTGGTCAGGCAGAACCCTTTAATTTCCTCATTACTCCCCGGCTCCTGCTGGCCGAAGTTATTGGCTGGGAAGGCCAGAATCTCGAACCCCTTGTCCTTATAGGTCTCATAGATCTTTTCAAGGTCCGCATATTGCGGGGTGTTGCCGCAGAAGCTGGCGGTGTTCACCAGCATGACGACCTTCCCCTTGTACTGGCTGAGTGAGACGGGTTTCCCGTCGATATCGTTCAACGTGAAATCGTAGACAGATGATGCTTTGGCAGCCATGCGTGTCGCTCCCTGTTGCGCCGCATCGACCGAACCAAAGCCCATTTCGAGGGCGCCAAGCCCGAGACCCACGACAAGCCCGAGGACCAGTACCTTCCATGAACAAGTCGGTCGATAGATCGGCATATAGAGACTCCTTCGTTATAAACGTTCCAATGCCGCGACACGCTCCTCGATCGGAGGGTGGGTCGCCAGCAGGTGTAAGAAGCCGGAGGTGTTGCCTGAAATCTTCATCGTGGCCAACGCATCTTGCGTGGTGTATTCGAACTGCGCCCGGTTCACCCATCGGTCAATCGCTTGCAAGGCCTTGATCATCGACTCCTTCCCGTACACCTTGGCCGAGAAGGCGTCGGCGGCATATTCACGGCGCCGTGAATGCCAGCTGATGACCAGCATGGCGAGCACGGATAACACCACCTGCAGAAAGATGTAAACGACGAACCCAAGGATCGGGCTCCCGCTCTGGCCTTCTTCCCGATCGCCCTGGGGCTGGGCCACCATCTGATACACAAAGTTGCTGATGTAGTGCACAAACGTATTCATCAGGCCGGCGAGTACCGTCGTGGAAAACATGTCGCCGTTGAAGACGTGTCCCATCTCGTGGGCGAGCACGGCTTTCACTTCATCTTCGCGCAGGTTGGCCAGCAGGCCGGTTGAGACCGCCACCATCGCGCTGTTCTTCGTGGGCCCCGTGGCAAATGCGTTAGGATCGGGCGAATCGTAGACCCAAACCTCCGGCATGGTGATCTGGAGGCGTTCCGCAATTTCCTGAACCGATCCGTAAATCACTTGTTCAGCGTGGGTGCGGGGCTGCGTGATCTGCGTGCAATCCAACATGGCCCGGGCCATCTGTTTGGAAAACAGCAGACTGATAAACGCGCCGCCGAAGCCGATGACCAGCGACCAGACCAGCAGTTCCTGGCTAAACGCGCCACGCACATCAATGCCGAATGCCGGCAGGACCATGTTCACCAGCACTCTGACCGTAATCGACAGAGTCAGGTAAATAAGAATGTTCGAAATAATCAGCAGCCCGATACCCTTCAACGACTTCATATCTCTCCTCCTTGGAGGTCCGCCCTCCTTTCCTGTACTACGGAAAGGAAGGAACCTTGGATGTCATTATACCCAATACCGGTTCAGTTGTTGGCCCCTTGGGCTAGGGGGCCTGGTTCCGTCCCGGTGTTCACAGATAATACCAGGTTTTCGGTCAGTCAAGGCAGGCGAGCCCGCTTTTGCTGTCGGGGGCATCGTGACAATTACTGCCTGGGCGAGAAGCTGCGGAAGAGACTAGGCCGGTTGACCGGTTCTGGGGCCTTCTGTTAGAAACTTCGCTATGCGTCTAGGTCTATCGGCACTTCGGCTAGGAATGTTGGTCGCGGCAGGACTGTGGATCGTCACAGGTCCCCCTCCGGTCCGCGGTGCCGACATGGCGCCGCAGGTTCCCCCGTTGCGGGTGCCGGTCGACCAAGCGGACGGGATACAAAGAGCCACGGTGATTCTGGACAGTTATTCCTATACGCCGAATCACCTGATCGTCCAGGCTGGAAAGCCGGTCGAGTTGCTCCTGACCAGCATCACCACCATCACCCCGCATAACTTTGTCCTGAAGAATGAGGCCGCGGGGCTTTTGATCGAGCGTGACGTGGGGGCGGGGCGAACCGTGACGGTGCAGTTTACGCCTACCAAGCCCGGTACCTACACTTTCTACTGCGACAAGAAACTCCTGTTCTTCCCCAGCCATCAGGAGAAGGGCATGGAAGGCACGCTGGAAGTGCGATAAGAAGGTTTCCCACGGCTATCGATTCCGCAAGACACGAACTGCTTCACGGCATCCTCAAGCAGGTTTCCCGGTCCTTCTATTTGACCCTCAACGTGCTACCGTCCACGGTACGCGACCAGATGGGCCTGGCCTATCTCTTCGCGCGCGCCGCCGACACGATTGCGGATACCGAACTGATCAGTCGCGAGCAACGGCTCGATTACCTCAACCGGTTTCGAGCGCAATTCGCTGATGTGGCCGTGGCGCGTAGCGATGTGCAGGCGATCCAGGCTGCGCTGGTGCCTCATCAATCCGATTCCGCTGAACGTGTGCTGCTGCAGCGGCTGGAGGAATGTTTGGCGTTGTACGAGACGTTTGAGTCCGGCGACAAGGAACGCATCCGATGGTTGATGGGCGTCCTGCCTGATGGAATGGCGATGGATCTCACCCGTTTCCACGGGACCTCCGCCCAAGGGCTGACGGCACTTCAGACGTTGGAGGAGTTGGATCAGTACACCTACTACGTCGCCGGTTGTGTCGGAGAGTTCTGGACCAGGATGGTCTGTGCCCATTGTCCAGCGATGGCGAGTTGGGATGTGAGCCGAATGTCGGCCATCGGGGTTCGTTTCGGCAAGGGATTGCAGCTCACGAACATTGTGAAGGATCTCGCCCGTGATCTTCACAACGGCCGTTGCTATGTGCCGGAGGGATTGCTTCGTGAGGCGGGACTGACGCCGGCGGATTTACTGAACCGGGACAGCCTGTCTACGTTCAGGCCGGTTCTGAACCGCCTGATCAAACTTGCCATGGAGCATTTGGATCAGGGCTGGATGTACACCATGGCCCTGCCTCGTTTTGAAATCCGCCAGCGGTTGGCCTGCATGTGGCCGATCCTGCTGGCCGGAGAAACGCTGAAGCGTGTGGCGACTGCGCCTGATCTGCTCGATCCTGCCGTGAATGTGAAGGCGCCACGGTCCGTTGTCTACCGCGTGATGGCGCTGACCACCTTCACCGGGGCCTGCGGCTACGTCGGCACGGCCTACTGGGGGCGTCTCCGGAAGCAGATCGTCTGAACAAGGGGACCTGGTGATTGCGGGTCACGCCATCGTGATGATGATCGTGACCCTGCAAATTAGCGGGGGAAGAACTCTGTAGTCTTCCGGGGTTACTTCTTCTGGGGCTCTAACAACTTCTCGCCCTTTTTGAACACCGCATAGATCGCTTGCGACGGGCAGGCATCCAGACAGAGTCGGCAGCTTTCCAGGCAGCGGGACGGGTCGAATTTGTAGGGCGGCGTGGAAAGCCAGGCGCTGGTCGGGCAGATGGGGACGCAAATTGCCTGATGGGTACAACGGTCGGGATGACGGACAAGGTGATCGCGGATAACCAGCATCGGTTTCACTCCTTCGAAGAGACCCTGCGAGAAGATCTCGAACATGTTTTTTTGCGGGAGACTGCTCACTTCCACTCCTTGACCAGCTGTGCGAGCCGGTCTTTCAATTCCGGAATCTGTTCCACATTGTTTCGAATCGCGCCGAGAATGTTTTCGAGCCGCGCCGTGCGCTGTGCCTCTTTGTCTTTCTTGAGCAGGTGATCGTACCCGGCATAGGCTTCGCCGTGTTTGGGTTCCAGGTGCCCGCGTCCGGCTTGCAGGGCTTCACCCAACTCATAGGGCTCTGCCGCGAGGAGGGGCGCCACGAGGAACGATCCGTCCGTGCACACTAACAGCGCAGAGCCGGCTTTGCTCTTGAGCGGCATGACCGCTTCCACGGTTTTCCCGACCAGTTGATCCCAGTTGCAGAGCAATCCGGGAAAGGCTTTCATGAAGGCCACTTTTTCCATGTTGGCCTTCCATTTTTCATCGGCTGGCATACAGTTCTCGCGAAATCGTGCGGATGTGACCGGCTCAGGTTTTTAACGGGGAGAGGAGGGGGAGCGTGGACTGGCCGGGCATCAGAAGTCGCTCGACCGGCTCTCCCTTCACAATGTGGCGCTCCATAATTTCTTTCACGTCGGCCTCGGACTGGACCCTGTACCAGATGCCTTCCGGGTAGACCACCACACTGGGGCCTTGGGCGCAGTAATCGAGGCAGCCGGCCTTGTTGGCACGTACGACTCCTTTCAGGTTGAGTCGTTTGGCTTCCTGCTTGAAGCAGGCGTGCAGCGCCTCGGAGCCGAGCTTCGAGCAGCTGCCGCGTGGATCATCGGCTTCCCGCTTGTTGGTGCAGACAAAAATGTGTCGTTGATAGCCGGTCATCTTAGATATTCCAGAGCTGCACGGCGCGCGGTTTGCCGCAAGGTTCAGGCGCGCGCATGGAACTGTTCAATCAATTGCGTAACTTCCGCTGGATTGAGGAGTGAAGAGCCGGCCGCTTGGGTGCCGGCAATGGCGGCAATTTCCCGGAGGCGCAACTGCGCGCGTTGCTTCGCTTCAGGTTCCGAGAGGGCAGAGGCCTGGCCCTTGGAAAGCTTGTCGAATTCCGTGCGGATATCGCGGAAATCACGTTGCAGATTCTTCATCATGGAGCAGGGTTCGCAATACCATTTCGGGCTTTGATCCGAAGACGGCGAGAGCCGGTCGTAGGTGCGTCCAAAGAAATCCTTGCCCAGCGATAACTTCATCAACGGTGTGCCTGCGGTGCTGCAGGCATTACATGATCCGGCATCCATGCGCGAGGTGCTCCTCTCAAGGGGGAAGAATCGATAGACCGCGAATCTTACCGCACTGCTCTTGGCTCAAGCAAGGTGGCCGGGCGGTTCACGTTGTTGATGTGGAGGCTCCATGTATAATGCGGGCAGAGGGGTGGCCGGGTGTCGAGGGCAAGGAGGGGCTTATGCTGATCGGGGTTCCAAAAGAGGTAAAGGATTACGAGTATCGGGTGAGTCTGACGCCGGACGGCGTGCGTGTGTTGAGACAAAGTGGCCATCAGGTGCTGGTGGAGCCCTCTGCGGGGCAGGGGAGCGGTTTTGCTGATGACGCCTATCGTCAAGCCGGTGCTGAGGTGGCTGGTTCCAAGGCAGAGGTCTTCCAGCGGGCTGACCTGATCGTGAAGGTGAAGGAACCGCAGCTGTCCGAGTGTGCGTTGTTCCGGCCCGGCCAAGTGCTGTTTACTTATCTGCACTTGGCATCGTTGCCGGATTTGACCAAGGCACTCATGGCGGCCGATGTGACGGCGATTGCCTACGAAACTGTGGAAGCGAAAGACCACAGTCTCCCTATGCTCCGACCGATGAGCGAGATTGCCGGACGCCTTGCTGTGCAGGTCGGAGCCCATTATCTCGGCACGGTTCAGGGTGGCCGCGGGGTGTTGCTGGCGGGAGTGCCTGGAGTGCCGCCGGCTCATGTCGTGGTGGTGGGCGCCGGAGTCGTGGGTACGTCGGCAGTCAGAATCGCCGTGGGAATGGGCGCCCGAGTTACGGTGGTCAACCTGGACCTGGATAGATTGCGCTATCTCGACGACTTATATGGCGGCCGGATTGCGACCTGCGCGGCAACCGAATCTGCTATCGAGCGGGCGGTGGTCCATGCAGATCTGGTCATTGGGGCGGTCTTGGTGCCGGGTGCGCGCGCCCCGAAAGTGGTTTCGCGCGGTCTCGTGGCAAAGATGCAGCCTGGCTCCGTGATCGTAGACGTGGCCGTCGATCAAGGCGGGTGCTGCGAAACGACGAGGCCCACAACCCACTCGGATCCCGTGTATGAGGTGGATGGAGTCGTCCACTACTGCGTGACGAACATGCCCGGGATCGTGCCACACACTTCCACGCGAGCGTTGACCAATACCACACTTCCCTATATCGTCAGGCTTGCGTCGGAAGGGGTCGAAAACGCCATTCGCCTAGACCCTGGTCTTGCCAAGGGGGTCAATGTAAGGAACGGTACGATTACGTGCCAGGCCGTGGCTGAATCTCATGGCTTGCGTTTTACCCCTCTGTTGTAAGACAATCCGGTCTTCGTTTTCGGATCTGCCCGGTCGGGGCGTAGCGCAGCCCGGTAGCGCACTGCGTTCGGGACGCAGGGGTCGGAGGTTCAAATCCTCTCGCCCCGACCAAACTTCTCTTCATCCGCCGACTTCGCGTGCTGCTTGCGCGTGGATCTCCAATACCAGTCCCATTCACGAATCGCCCTTCAGCAGTTCCCGTTCTGTCCTCAGCGTCGCATCATGTATCGTGCTCTGACCCGCTAGGATTTCCTCTACGGGTCTCGCGATTCACCTGCTGACGTATGCCCTCATGCTTTGCTACATACCTGCCGATAAGGTAGGAGCAGAGGGTTGATAAGGCCGCGTAAACTCGTAAAACGCGTGACGGGCCTTGGGAGCTGTGAGAGTATCCTGTCCTAGGCGTAGTACTCGCTCTGCAGCAGGTGTAGTCACCCACGAGGGGCTTGTGAATCGATGACCGACACCGGTGAATCTGTGCGCGCAAAAATTCTGGTGAGTGGTCGTGTGCAGGGCGTGGGATATCGTGCGTTCACCTGTCGTATGGCGGCGTCGCGCGGATTGACCGGTGGTGTAGAAAATCTGGATAGCGGCCAAGTGACGGTGGATGTGGAAGGAAGCCGGAGTGCGCTTGAGGAGTTTCTGGCAGATCTTAAGAAGGGTCCGGTTGGAGCGCGTGTGACCCAGGTGCAGGTGGAGTGGGGCAATGCGACGGGCCGATATCACGATTTTACGATTCGGTAGTAGGTAACGATCCTATGGCTCGACGTGCAACCGTACGACAGGATAGCGAAATGAGTCCGCCGGTCTCGACCCGACGTCCGCGTGCGGCACGCGCTGATGAGGATGAGGACGCAGAGTCGCAGAATCATTCCGAGGCGGAGGAGTCGGGAGGGGAAAGCCGTCCCGCGGAATCGGGGCGTGCGGAAGGCCTCGACACCATCAAGAGCTATCTGCGTGAAGTCCGCAAGTCGACCCTGCTGAATTTCAAACAGGAACAGGCTCTGGGTAAGCGGGTCATGGCCGGCGACGAAGCGGCCAGGCAGGAGATGATCGAGGCGAATCTCCGGTTGGTCATCAGTATCGGCAAACGATACATGAACCGCGGGTTCCCCTTTGCCGACATCGTCGAAGAGGGCAATCTGGGCCTGATCAAGGCGGTGGAGAAATTCAATTACAAGCGGGGATTCCGCTTCAGCACCTATGCGTCCTGGTGGATCAGGCAATTTATCGAGCGGGCGATCATCAATCAAGGCAAGTTGGTCCGGTTACCGGTGCATGTCGTGGAACGGTTGAACCGCTACCTTGGCAAGGTTGAACAGTTGGTTCATGAGCTGGGGCGAGAGCCTCGGGCCGATGAAGTTGCTGCGAAGTTGAAGACGAGTGTTGCCGAAGTAGATGATTTGAAGCAGCTGGTCCGTACGACCTGCTCGCTCGACAGCCCGATCAGCGATCGACAGGACACCTTCTTACGGGATGTGATCGAGGATCCGCTGTGCCTCACCCCTGCGGATACGACTGAGGGTGTGATGCGGCGGGCCGAACTCATGGCCTGGGTCAATGAGCTGCCGGAAAAGGAACGTACGGTGATTTTGGCACGGTTTGGACTTGACGGCGCCGAGTCGCGGACGTTAGAAGAGATCGGCCATGAGATGGGGCTGACCCGTGAACGGGTTCGCCAGATCGAAACAGCCGCACTGGCAAGGCTTCGCGGGATCATAGAACGGAAAACCATGAAGCGGGCGGATCTCTTATGAGGACGTCCCGGTTCGATCACACCCATGAACTACAAGGCCCTCATTCGAGAAGTCCCCGACTTTCCTAAACCCGGCATCCTGTTCTACGACATTACGACGCTCCTCAAAGATGCGCAGGCATTCCGTGCCATCGCCGATGAGTTGGCCGCTCGCTACGAGGGGCAGCGCATCGCGAAGGTCATTGGAATCGAGTCGCGGGGGTTCATCCTCGGCGGCACGCTGGCTGCCAGGCTCGGCGCCGGGTTTGTCCCGGTGCGGAAGCCGGGAAAATTGCCGGCCGACATCTATGAGGTCGAATACAATCTCGAATACGGCTCCAGCGTGCTGGCCATTCATCGAGATGCCGTGGCGGCTGGAGAGCGGGTGCTGATCGTGGATGACCTGCTGGCCACGGGCGGAACAGCCGCGGCCACCATCGATCTGGTCCGTCAACTCGGCGGTGAGATCGCGGGTCTGGACTTTCTGATCGAGTTGAAAGGCCTGAAGGGGCGCGATCGGCTGACCGGCTATAACGTGCACTCCATGATCATCTATCCCTAAACACCCAAGATCTTGGGGAACCGGGTACTTGTCAAACGATCTATAGCGTGATATACCTGCCAAACTTTTTCGCCTTGCACTCATCACGAAAGGGCATGAGACTCTATGGCGACGAAAGTCAGCGCAAAGAAAAAAACACCAACGACGAAAGTAAAAGCCGCCGCGCCTGAGAAGCCTGTGAAGAAAGAGCGACCGGCTCCTGTAACAGCTATGACAGAAAAAGATGAAGACAGCGTGGCCGCGCGCGTCGTGGCGGCGTTGACCTTAAAGGAAACCCCGAAAGAAAAAGAAGAGCGTCAGCGCCGGCGTGAAGTCCTGCAGCGGATGCTGCTCGGTAAGCGTCAGGAGATCATGCGCGAGATCGAGGGCAACCTCGGCCAATCGCTGACGGAAGATCAGCAGCGCCGCTTGGAATCGGCCCGTGATGTGGGCGATCAAGCCCTCATGGATCTGGATCGCGAGCTGGGCATTTCCTTGATGGAGATGCGGAACCGGAAACGCCAGGCGATCGATGAGGCCTTGACGCGGCTCAGCGAAGGGACATACGGCATTTGCGCGGAATGCGGCATCGAAGTCAGCGAGAAGCGCTTGGAGGCGGTGCCGTTTGCCAAGCTGTGCGTCCAATGCCAGTCCCGGCAGGAACTCCTCGAGAAGATTGAAAAGGAAGAAGATCGCGACTAGCTATCAAGGCTAGTCGTTCCTTTTCTCCCTTCGCGCCCTCTGCAGCGTTTCTGTGCTGCGCCATAGGCGCTCTCTCCCTTGACCGTCGTTGAAAGACTGCAGAATTCTTTCCTCTTCCTATGACTCCTCTCCATCCGAAGGCAGTGGTCTTACTGAGCGGTGGGCTAGATTCCACCGTGACGGCCGCTCTCGCTCAACAGGACGGCCATCGAATTCATTGTGTGACGGTGTCCTATGGCCAGCGCCATTGCGTCGAGATCGAACGGGCTCAGGCCGTGGCCAAGGCGTTGGGAGCTGCCGGCCATGTTGTCGTGACGGTCGATCTGCGGGCCATCGGGGGATCGGCCCTCACCGCCGATGTGGAGGTGCCTAAGGATCGTGCGCAAGAGGAACGGGCGGGCAAAATTCCCATCACGTATGTCCCGGCCCGCAACACGATCTTTCTCTCGCTGGCCCTCGCCTATGCGGAAACGCTGAATGCGCAGGCCATTTATTTCGGGGCCAATGTGCTGGACTATTCCGGCTATCCTGATTGCCGGCCCGACTTTATCCGCGCGTTTGAGACGGTGGCCCGGCTTGGCACGAAGATGGGGGTGGAGGGACGGACTGTAGAGATTCGCGCACCGTTGCTCATGCTCTCCAAAGCGGAGATCATCCGGCGCGGACAAGATCTCAGGGTTCCCTTCCAGCTGACACACAGTTGTTACGATCCTGGGTTGGAGGGTGTCGCTTGCGGCCGGTGCGACAGTTGCCTGATTCGACGCGAAGGTTTTCGCCAGGCGGGAGTTGTGGATCCGGTCCCCTATGCGATACTCTAACGAACGGTTCGCGCGGTCGCGCAAGAGTCTGGAGAGATGTGCCCATGACGCCTGAGGAATTTTTCATGTATTTGATCATCGGGTTGGTGATCATTGCCCCCATCGGTGCTCGGCTCTACCGGCGATTGACGTTGAACCGCACGACGCAATTGTTACACGAGCAATTAAATCAATCTCAGTCAAACCCGTCGAGGAGCACCCCGCCGGAGTCACCGCAATGAGGCAGAAGATGTTCGGGAGGATTCAGGTGAAAGTCTGGATGGCAAGCGTCGGATTTGCGGTGATGGTTGGGGCCCTAGCTGCCTGTGAATCAAACGCCACAAATCAGGATGCGGCCAAGCCGGCAGGAAGCGCCACGCCGGCGGATGTTCAGGCGGGCGAGGCGAAATTCAGCGCGAATTGTGCCGCCTGTCACGGTGTCCGCGGCGTGGGGACCAAGCAAGGTCCGCCGTTGGTGCATAAAATCTATGAACCAAACCATCATGCCGACATGGCCTTCCAACGGGCGGCGGAGAATGGAGTCCGCGCTCACCATTGGGAGTTTGGCAACATGCCGAAGATCGAAGCGGTGACGTCGGCCGATGTGGAGCAGATCATCCGCTACGTGCGATGGTTGCAGCGCGAGGCAGGGATTTACTAACCCGCCTGCAGTTCCCCTTTCTTTCCCCGTGCCCTTATCCTTCGTGTACCGTTCTTTCGATCCGACCCCGTGTTTGACAAGCCACGCATGCGGTTCGTAAGGTATTTGCATGACAAAACGCGGCCGTGGACTCCCTCGGGACGGCAGGGGCCCGGCTCGTTCGTCAGACCTTTTCACAGGAGGAACCTATGAGACAGGGAGCCTGGTCCATGCTGGGAGTGGTGGGGGCGGTGGGAGTGATGCTGGTGACCGCGGGCTGTGTCGCGATTGAGGCCGGCCACGAGGGTGTCATGGTGGAGCAGCCGTTCTTCTTCGGCCACGGAGGCGTCGATCCTTCTCCGACCAAGACCGGTCGTGTCTGGGTTGCGCCGACGACGAAGGTCATCGAGGTGGATATCCGGCCGTTACAGTATTCCGAACACTTCGATATCATCTCCGCGGAAAATGCCCCGGTGTCGTTCGATGCGTTTATGATTGCCAATGTTCTCGAAGGGCGATCGCCCGAACTTATCGGCCGCTACGGGACCACCTGGTATCAGAATAATGTGAAGGAAGCGTTCCGCACCTTCGTTCGAGAAGAAGTTCAACGGTATCCGCTCTTTCAGTTGACGACCGATCCAACGACTAGGACGAAGCTGCAGGATGCCATTGCTCGAGAGGTGCAAAATAAGCTCATTGATAAACAAAACATGCCGATCCGCCTGAATCGCGTCGTCGTCGGCAGCATCCTGCCGCCGAAGGGCGTGGTCGAACAAACCACACAAACCATTGTGCAGGAACAACGAAAGATTACGATGGTCGAGTTTCAAAAGGCCGAAGAGGCACGGGAAAAGGCCGAGAAACAGCGCGGGATCGCCGACCGTGCCTACCGCGAATCGTTGGGACTGACTGCGCCGGAGTTCGTCGATCTCCGCCGCATCGAAGTGCAGAAGGAAATCGTCCAGCATTCGCCCTCGGCGCTGACCGTCATCATGGGGTTGGAGCGAGTCGGCATCAACATGCCCTCCTCCGGTGCTGATCGATAGCGCCTACTTGTTGTTGTGAGTTGATCACGCGCAGGAACGCAAGGCCGGACGACATCCGGCTTTGCGTTCTGAGCTCGCTGCTACTTCACGACCCATACGCGGTAGGTTTTCGCATTCAGCGGTTTCACGACCCTGAGGGTTCCCACCTCACCGGGGTTCATCACATCATCGCCGGTGACGGTCTTTCGGGCCGGGTGCCGACTGCTCCGCACCAGCACGCCCTGCTCGTCGTAAAAATCCACCATGACATCGGCTGATTCACGCAGCCCCCCTTGATAGGCGGTGCCGAGCCAATCAAGCCGCCTGAGCGCCTGATACGTGACGACCAGAGTGCCGTCAGCCTCCTCGCGTGCGCTGAGAATCTTCAGCGCTCGATTCTGATCCAGGGCCTGGTCTGTTGCGCTGGTCGTCTGGGCGATCAGCACCCGTTCCACGGCGTCCGCGTGAAAGACTCCCTTGACCTTGCAGTACACCGTGCGGCCCTGTTCGCTTTGCTGAATGATCTGTTGATCGGTCACATGCTGGGTAGACAGGGTATGGACCAGCGCGTGGAACAACTTCGAATCGACGATTGAGGCCGTGTGCTCCCGCACGGCGGCTGTGGTACTGACGGCCTGATGGAGCGCTTCCATGCAGGCATGCTGCTTGGCTTCCGACGCTGTCTCAGGCTGGTGGTAGGCATATCGATAGTCTCCGGTAATATCGACGCGCGAACCTTCTGATGCAGCGTGGGCCGGTGTGGCAAGGGTCAGACATTGAACGGCGATGGCAATCAGGGCGCCGCTCCCTGTAATCGACAGCAGCGGGGTCATACGAGCCACCTCCCTATCCGTGGCGACCTTCAAATGTACCGAAGCGGACTGTCACGTGAGATTATGCTACCACGCGTAAAGTATGGCGGCAACGCAGGCTAGTCGGGACGCGCGTTCAGTGCCTCCACGATAGCCTGGATTGTGAGAGGCGCGTTGCCCTCCGAACGATTGTTGACAAGCACGTAGGGCGTCACGCCCTGGGAAGAGGCGGCCTGAATCAACGAGGCGGCCTCGCGCCGCATCTGCGGTTGTGGCGTCACGATGCGATTGTAGGGGGCATACCGTTCCACGGCCGAGGCGTAGGGAAGGCCGAGCGGAGTGAGGAGGCGCATCACCACGAAATGAGCAGGGAAGCGTTCGCCAAGGAGACGATGTTGCGCGAGCAGCGGGGGCATCCCCGTCCAGTGATTGTAGGTATGCGCCACCCGGTGCGTCTGGAGAATCTCCCGGTACCGGGGACTCAGCACGGAGGGATTCCTCACTTCCACCGCATAGGGAAATCCAGCCGGGAGAGTGGAGAGAAACCTGTCCAAGGCGTCGAGGAAGGGGGCAGGGTCTAACCCTGTTCGCTGAAATTCAAAGATGAATGGGCCAATGCGGTCCGGCAGGGCCTCACGGAATGGTTGCAGGACCAGGTCGCGGAAGAGACTGCTGTCGAGAAACCGAGGGTTGGGTTTTCCTGCCTTATCGCCATATCGAGGAAGATTCGCGTAAGCGGGGATGGTGAGCTCTTCCCATACCTTGGAGCAAAAGTGGAAATCGGCTGGAACCTGACTCCCGTAATGTGCCAACTGGGTTGCGCTGGCCGGCCGGTAGAAGGAATGATCGATACCGACCGTGCGAAAGAGCGCCGTCCCCCCGGGCGGGTATGCGGCATATTCAGCGAGGCTGTCCTTGGAGAAACGACTGGCCGGATAGGTTCGTTGATAGATCTGGTTGCGCCACCCTTCATAGGCCCAGGAACTGGTCCCGAAACGAACGAGCGAAGGTTCGGTCATCGAGTCCACCGCGTGAAGTGACCCTGACGGCCTGCAGAGGGTACCAGGCCGATGTCGTGAGGAGATTGGTGCTGGCGCACAAGGGCAATCATGCCGGGAATTGTAGCGCAACTCTGCGGAAAAACGTAGGACGCCTTGACTTGATGGAGGTCTTCACTCACACTCGGGCACGACACTATGTATGACGGTACCGAGCAAGACCTGCTTCGCCTTCTCGCCTCGCGAGCCGGTATTTCCCCCGAATATCACGACATCGCCGGCACACTTCACGTGACCAGTGACGACACTCGTCGCGCGATCCTGTCCGCCATGGGATTTGACGTGGCCTCGTGCGAATCGCTGGCCCAAGCCCTGACCGGCTGGGATGAAGCGCCGTGGCAACAAGCGTGCGATCCCATTCTCATTCTCCAACATGGATATGGTCCGACGCAGTGGGCATTTCGGCTGGCGCTCGAGGAGGGAGAAGAGTTGCAGCTGACGGTGGCGTGGCATCTGACGGATGAAAAGGGGATGGTTGTTCATCGGGGTGAAGGCGGTCCGCGCCTGGTCACGCAAGAAGTCCGGTGGCTGGCCGGGCGGCGCATGGTGCGGCTTGAACTACCGCTGGTGCCTGATTTGGCGCTGGGCTATTACGATCTTTCGGTTGTTGGCACAGTGGGAAAGATCGCCACCAAGGGGGCGCTCCGTATCATCGTGGCTCCGGCCCATTGTTATGTGCCCGATGGGATGGCGCATGGCGAACGCGTGTGGGGATTGGCCGTGCAACTGTATGCCCTGCGATCCCGGACCAATTGGGGTGTCGGCGACTTTACGGATTTGGCCCGGCTGGTCGAATGGGCCGGCAAGGAATTGGGCGCGGGCATCATCGGGCTGAATCCGTTGCATGCGCTCAAAAATTCCCGCCCTCACCACCTGAGTCCGTATTCGCCGACGAGCCGCTTGTTCCTCAATGAGCTCTATATCGATTTGGATCGCCTCCCTGAATACCATGCGTCACCGGAGGCACAGCGGCTAAGGCAGAGTCCTGAGTTCCAGCGCAATTTGGAGCAGGCGCGCACGGCGGACCTGGTGGATTCTGAATCCGTCGTCAAGGCCAAGCGCACGATGCTGGACCTGGCCTATCGGCAGTTCCTGAAGGAGAATTACACGGGAACGGAGCCATCGCTGCAGCCGACCAGTGCGCGTGGGTGGTTGTTGGAACGGTTTATTCGGGACGAAGGGGAGTCACTGGAACGGTTTGCATTGTTTCAGGTGCTGGAAGAAGAGCGGCGACTGATCGAACTGTCTCCAAAGCTCTGGCCTGAATGGCCGGCGCAGTACCAGAATCCTGGTTCTCCGGCGTTGCGAGAATTTGCCCGGCGTCATCGTAAACGAGTCCGATTCTTCCAGTATGTGCAGTGGGTAGCGGCTGACCAGCTTAGGGCCGCCAACGCCCGCGCCGCTCAGGTGCATATGACGGTGGGACTCTATCCCGATCTGGCTTTGGGCAGCGATCGCAACGGGGCGGAAGCCTGGATGCTGCAGGATGCGCTGGCCTTAGGCGCAGACTGCGGAGCGCCGCCGGATGCGTTTGCGCCCCAGGGCCAGAATTGGGGCTTTGCTCCCTTTCATCCGCTTCGTTTGAAGGCCACCGGCTATCGCTCGTTCATTGAGCTGCTGCGGAAAACGCTGCGCCAGGGCGGGGCGATTCGCATCGACCATGTCATGATGTTGTTCCGGTTGTTCTGGGTGCCTCGCGGGTTGACGGCGGCGGCGGGAGCCTACGTGCAGTATCCGGCGGAAGATCTCCTGCGGATTCTTGCCCTGGAAAGCACACGTGCACAGACGCTGGTGATCGGAGAAGATTTGGGCACCGTCCCGGACTATGTCCGTGAGCAGCTGGCGCGGTACAAGATTCTTTCCTACCGGGTGTTTTATTTCGAACGAAACTGGGACGGCTCCTGCAAGCCTCCGTCGGCCTATCCCGATCAGTCGCTCGCGGTCGTGACGACGCATGATCTCCCGACGTTGACCGGCTATTGGATTGGAGAAGATATCCGGCTGCGAGCGAGGCTCGGCATGTATGGGGACGAACAGGCGGTGCAGCAGGCCCTCGAGGAGCGGGCTCGCGATAAGAACCGTATCCTGGCCGCCCTTCATGGCGAGGGGGTGTTGCCTCCCGGGGTGGGTGATCAGCAGGAATATGTTCCCGCCATGACGCCGGACTTGTGCCGGGCCATTCATATGTATCTTGCGAAGTCGCCGGCGTGGGTCGTCATGGCCAATCTTGACGATGTGATCGGCGAGGTGACGCAAATGAATCTGCCGGGTACGGTGGATGCCTATCCGAACTGGTCGCGCAAACTGTCGCTGTCGCTGGAGGATCTCCAACAGGATGAGCGCGTTCAATCGCTCGCTGCAGCTGTGCGTACTCTCCGCCCTCCTGCTACAGCCTCCTAGCCGCATGAGGAATACAGCCTCGGTGTTGTCCTCCTCTGACGCCGTAGCTCACTGTGCCGTTCAGTGTGCGCCGGTTTCAATGCACCGGTGTTTCCGCCTTGAGAGTTCATCCACTGGTTGGTGAAGCGTCGGCAGGGCCGTCCGTTATGCGGAACACGTAATCGTGATGAAGAACCGGAATCAACTCGTTCTCGCCATTGCCGCGTTCCTGTTTCTCATCGTCACGGTGATGGAATGGATGTTTCCGCTGAACGTAGTCGGCGCGTTTGGATTTGTGCTGCCGATTCTATTGGTGGCCACCGTTCGGAGTCGCCGGCTCATGGTATTGACGTTGGCCCTGTGTATTCTGGTGACATTTGTCGGGCTCATCCAGCCGACGAAGAAGAAAGAACGGTTCACGGCGGTGGTCTTTAACCGCATTATGGTCGTGTGCGTCCTGGCCGGGGTCGCCTATATCGGGGTCACGTGGGAAGAGCGCAAAGCCAGGGAGGAGGCGGCCCAAGCCGCGTTGGCGACACAAACGGAACACCTGCTACGGGCCAATACGCAGCTGGTGGAGATCAAGGATAAGCTCGCGCGCTCGGAGCGGCTGGCGACGGTGGGGCAATTGGTGGCATCGGTCGCGCACGAAGTCGGGACGCCGCTGCATTCCATCGCCTGGCATGTGGAGGCGCTGGCGGAAGAGCCGGGTGTCACACCGGAGATGCAGAAACGGATCGGGATTATCGATGAGCAGTTGAATCGTGTGGTGCGGATCATTCAAGATCTGCTGTCGTCCACGAGACAACGCAAACCCGAGCCGACCTGGTACCCTGCGGAACGCCTCATTGAGCCGGTCGTCGCATTGATGGAACCGGGGTACCATGCTAAGGGTGTGGCCCTTCAGACAGAGGTAGCGCCGTCGGTATTGATATGGGCGGATGCCGAGAAGATCCACCAGGTGTTGGTAAACCTGCTCAGTAACGCACTGGCGGCGACCGGTGGAGGAGGCCAGGTGACGGTCTCCGTGGCGACGCGACCGGCTTCGGTGGAAGAGCGGGAGCGCGGAGCCTGCACGGGCCGCTCGGATCTCGACAGGGTGGTGACGCTCGTGGTGTCAGATTCGGGATGCGGGATGCCACAGGAGGATGTGGAGCGGGCGTTCCAGCCGTTTTTCACGACAAAGGCCATCGGCAAGGGCACGGGATTGGGCTTGTTTCTCAGTCGCGAGGCGGTCTTGGCGCATGGCGGTCAGCTGACCCTTGAGAGCAAAGTAGGAGCAGGAACGACGGTAACCGTGGTGCTACCCGGATTGCCGTCTGATTCAGCCGCTACGTAGGAGCCCCACAGTGATGACTCAGGCGAAACTGTTTGTAGTGGACGATGACGACGCTGCGCGCACGCTGTTGGCTGAAGCGCTCGTGAAGGAAGGGTACGAGGTCGAAGCCTTTGCCAGCGGTCAGGCCGCGGTGGAACGCGGGAAGCAAGCCGCCCCCGACGTGGTGCTCACCGATATCCGGATGGAGCAGGGCGACGGGTTTTTGGTGTTGAAGGAATTTAAGCGGTTCAGTCCGGACACGTCGATTGTGTTGCTAACGGCGTTCGGGTCGTTGGAAGGCGCGATCGAGGCAATCAAACAGGGCGCCTACGATTACCTGGCAAAACCGTTCAAGAGAGAAGACATCCGCCTGGTTGTGCAACGCAGTTTGGAGCATTGTCGGCTGGTCAGGGAAAATGCCCGCTTTCGGGAAGACGCGCGTGATCGGGAACCCTGGTCTCATCTGGTCGGCAGCAGTCCGGCGATGCTGGAGGTGTACAAGCTGGTGGCCCGGGTGTCCGACGGCCGGAGCACGGTGCTGATCGAAGGGGAAAGCGGCACGGGGAAAGAGTTGATTGCCCGGGCGGTCCACTTGAACAGTCCGCGGCGTGATAAACCGTTCATTCCCGTGAACTGCGGCGCCTTGCCCGATCATCTGCTCGAATCGGAGATGTTCGGGTATGAAAAAGGTGCATTTACGGGAGCGGTCGGTGCAAAGGCGGGACTCTTTGAGGCGGCCAATGGCGGCACCTTGTTCTTGGATGAGATCGGGGATCTCGGCCAGGCACTTCAGGTGAAACTTCTGCGCGTCATGCAGGAGCATGAAGTGCGGCGTGTCGGCAGCACGTCTTCGGTGAAGGTGGACGTGCGCATTATTGCCGCCACGAATCGAGATCTTGCGACGCGCGTCAAGGAGGGAAAGTTTCGCGATGACTTGTACTATCGCTTGAACGTGGTGCGGATTGCGCTCCCTTCGTTGGCCGAGCGACAGGAAGACATCCCGATGCTTGCCCATCATTTTTTGCAAAAATATGCCAAGCAATCGTCGCATGTGAGAGGATTTCTGCCGGAAACAATGGCGTTGTTGAAGCGCTACCATTGGCCCGGCAATGTGCGCGAATTGGAAAATGCCGTGGAACGCGCCGTCTCTCTCAGTCATGGCCCGCTCTTGCTCCCAGAAGATTTGCCCGAATCGATCCGGGCGGAGCCGGAGTCGTCGGATATGCCCACGGGCGGGCGGAGTGATGCGGACCCCGAGGCCTTGTTGACCTTGGATGAGGTAGAGAAGCGGCACCTGTCGCGTGTACTCAAAGAGACGCGGGGCAATAAGGTCAAAGCGGCGAAGATTCTCGGGATCGACCGGCGAACGTTGTATCGGATGGCGGAGCGGTTCGGACTGGATTTCGGCGATGAGCCTGAAGAGAAATAAGCAGGGATTACAAGAGGCGCAGGGCGTTCTTGATCAGACGAATTTCATTCGCGGCGCTCTGCGGCAAGGGCGTCTCCGCCTCCTCCCACGTGTCGAACAGCCCGTCTTTCCCGCGATAAAATACCTGTAGTCGTAACCGTGTGGTGTTGTCGTCTTGCGGGACGACTCGCGCTTCCACCCTGCTCTTGCCGACGCCGAATCTCCAGCGCAGCAATCCGTTCCAGGGCCCCCTGACTTCTTGTCTCATCCCTGTCGTCACGTTGCCGGCCTCGTCCTGGTCGACTGAGTAACCGCCCTGCGTCAGGACATCGGCCACCGCACTGTGTACCTTGTCGGCAGGAGCTGCAAGGATCACCTCCACCACATCTGGCTCGGGGGCAGGGGGACCTCCTGCGCATCCGGTCATGGCGGTCAGAAGCACAAGGGATGCGAGGATTGCGGCGACCCGAGTCATTTGGGCTTGGCCTCTTGCAGTCGATAGACCATATGGGTGTCGGTTTGATCCACGCCGGGTATGGCATGAATTTTTGCCAGGACGAGTTGGGTCAAGGCGTCCTGGTGAGGAATTTCGACGATGGTGAAGATATCCGGTTTTCCCCAACAGGGGTCGATCTGTTTAATTTCTTTGATGTCTGCGAGGGCTTTTACGACGTCGGCCGTTTGGCCGGGATGAACGTTGATCAAGACGTAGGCTCGGTCGGACATGGGGGAAATCTCCCTTGCAGTAACGTGGGGCCATGGTCACGCCAGACCACGAAGCGAAACCTAGCGGATTGCTCCGGATGAAGTCAACCGAACGGACCGGGTCTTCGCATGGTCCAGATTGTCGGATTACTTAGGTGCCACGATGACTTCGACTTTATACGTGCTGTCGACGGACGTGAGATCAGCTTCTAGTCCTCGAGGATTTCCCACTCGGCCGTCCGGGTCGTAAATGAAGCACACCAGGGTAGCACCGTTTGCCCGCGCTGAGTAATGGGCCTTATCTGTGGCCACCTGTTCGGCGAGGTCCTTGGTCGTCAGCCCCGAGCGAGTCTGTTTGACGACGACAACCGTCTTGTCCCAATCGAGGAGGTAGCTGGTTCGTCGCGCGCCATCGGCATACGCAGGTGACCACTCTTCCGTCCCGACTTCATCAAACTGCAACCGGAGGAGCGCGTAGAACAGGTCCTGCAAGTCGTACTCGTCGTTGATCTCAAGTGTCGGCCGATATTCCTTTCGCAGACGCAACTGGCGGGCGACCAGGTGAAAGCGCGCGCATATTCTTCGCAACATGTCGAGCGTTCCGTTTTCTGTCGACTTGTCAGCGTTCTGAGTCAATGTGGGCGTGGGTGCAGAGGCATGGGGCGATGTTGTCACCAGCGGGGTGATGATCGGTTCCGGTTTTGGTTTGGACTCTGGCGTAGAGGCAGCGGGTGCCGGCGGTGGCATCGTGACAGGTGGAAGCTGTGCGTCGGCCGGAGCGGTGAGATGGTTCTGTACCGGTTTTGCCAGTGTGGTTTCCGGTGACGGTGGCGGCGGTGCTGCAGGGGTGGCAGGAATCGCAACCGGGGTTGGCATCGGAGTATCCAACGGTTTGAAGGTCGGCTGCTGCGTCGAAAGCGGCATGGATGGAGAGAGAGGGGCCGGCGTTGGCCGCAGCGTGGCGTGGGGAACCGGGGGAATGGTCCCTGACGGAATAGGCATTGCAGTCGGGGTGACGGGGGACACGGTTGGTACGTGAGCCGTGGGACGTGCCGTCGTCTCCGATGGGGCTGTGCTCGGTATGGACGGTCCTGGCGCGGTGGAGGTGGTCGTCACCGGTGGCAAGGGTGGTTGTTGAAGGGGCCGCGGAATTGAGGTGTCGCGAATCGGTTGAGGGAGTGGGGTTGTTGCGGCCGGTATCGGCGTAGGAGGCGCAGCGACCGGTGGCGGTATCGTAATCGAGGGGATCGATGAGACGGGTTGGCTGAGAGGCGCGGCCGTCGCCACGATAGGCGTTACCGAAGCGCTGGCTGTGCTGCCCGTGGCGAGGGGGGCGATGTTCTGAGCGCCCGGCACAGCACTAGACTCGGAAAGCTTTCCCGGAGGGACCGCGGTCAGTGTCGTGCGTTCAGGAGTCACCGGCGCGACGGCCGTTGCTTCATCCGGCTTGAGGCCCAGGAGTTCGGCTTTCTGGCTCTCCAGGGCTGCGATCAGTTCCTTGAGCAGGGTCGTACTCAAGGCGGACTCGGTCCGATTGCCGATTCGAAGTTTGTGATTTTTGTGCGCCTGATACTCCGGCGATTTCTCTCCGAACAGTCGCCTGATTGTTTCCCGAAGCGAGAGTTCAGTTCTGGCGCGGACCGCTTCCCCATAAGGGAATCCGTCACGGCTCAGGTCGTCGATTTGAATGCTCAGTTCGCGCAATGTGGTGATGCCACGGGTGAGTTCTTCGACGGCATTCGGTTTTGACCGGCTGCGCTGCTGTTCGCTGGTTTTTGCTCGTGCCATGCGTGATGTCCCTCTGGGAGAAAAGTCTAGCTGAGGGACTGTGGCCTGACAAGAAATCCTTGCTTTGTGGCCGCCGGGTAATGCGGAGAGACCAACAGGGATCGACTTGCTTCAGTCAACCCACTCAACATCGCCGCTTCCGGATCGAGAACTTTTCTTCGGATCGGGCGTGGCGGGTGGCTCTGATAACGCCTGCCGTACGAGCGTCAACAGCGCGTCGCTCGTGAATGGTTTCTTCAAAAAGAGCAACCCGTCCCGTATGAGGCCCCGGCTCGCTAATTCCGGAGCGGGGGTGCTGGACATCAGGATGATGCGTATCTCACGTTTGCCTTCGAGAAGGCGGTCGACCATATCCAGCCCATTGACGCGTGGATAAGGGTTTCTCTCGACGGAGAGTTGGAATCCGGGGGGCGGGAGGAAAATGTCGGTCACGACGAGTTGGATGGGAGTCGGGTGTTCCGCATAGAGCCTGAGAGCTTCGGCGCTTCCCGGCGCCTTGAGTACGCTGTAGCCGGCATCCTGCAAAGGTTTGGCGGCCATCAGGAGGGTCGAAGGATCGTCGTCGACAATGAGAAGGGTCGCGCGCTGCGTTCCGTCGGTGGCCATGTCGGACTCCTTGGTAACGGTTTCCTCCCGCCTCGGGACTAGAAGCGGGGATGGTGCTCCTTCAGCCGCTGGTATTCCCGCTGCTCGCAGGTACCTTGTGTGGGACGCAGCGATGCAGGGACGTCCGCGAACCGTAACGAGCAATAGCGCTGCGCCTCACGATGTCGCTCAAGGTCCTGTTGCTCTTCCAGTTGTTGGAGACGAACCGTGAGATCAATGGTGGGAAGATCCTTGCCTGGAGGGGGATCGGGCTGGGGTGCCGGTGCGGTATCCTCGCTGGAACGCGGGTGCGGACCGGTCAAACGCCAGCGTGTCAGGACATCATCTTGGTTGAATACGATGGTGAGGCCGAATTGCGAATAGTCCCAGATCAACTCACCTTTTTCCGGTCGTGCCCAGATCGAACGAGGCAGACCATATCGATTCCATACTTCGTCCCGTAACATTCCAACGCGGGGAGTGAGATTCCGGACCGCTGCGACCTGTGCGAGGATGGGAGAAATGTCTGCCGGCTTGCCTGGAGCCGCGCGCCTTGCGAGCGAGTCCAATGCCGTGCGTGGAGCGCGTAATAACCGCCACACCGTGACTAAGCCCTGCGCACAGTCGGCCGGATGGGTGTCCTCAAATATCATCTGGGTGTCCAGCGGAAATCCCCCGATTTCCTGCGTGCGCGTGAAATTCTTTACTTCCTGGAGGGCGGCAAGATAGGCGCGTTGGCGACCTTCTTCCACGTTGGGGGCGCAAGAGGATCGCCCTGTGAAGAAGACGTCGTCACCAAAATGAAACAGGGCTTGCTCCGTCCAGAACGGTCGATTCTCCGCGGCTTCGGCGATTGAGGCCGCGAAAAGACTAAGGGTTAGAAAAAGGACAGAGTACACCATAGGCGTCTCGGTGGTGCGGCATCCCGGACCGGTACTCTTGCAGTATAACGCGCGGGGCTTAAAAATCGAGAGAAGATGACGTTTGTGCGTGGAGAGACTCCGGGGGGAGCCGGTCAGGCGAACAGGTCAGAGTCTAGTTGTTCATCGAGGGGGTGAGCGTTTCTTTACTGGAGGCAGCAGGGGCAGCCTGAGACCTCGTGCCCTCAATGCTCATGAGGCCGGACCCCGGAGGGCATATGTTTTCCGCCGCAAGGGCCCCGGGATTGCGCATACCCCAGGCGGTGGCCAGGGCGTGGCAGGTGAGAAGGCTGATACCCTCCTCGATATTGCTGAATCGTTCTGTCGATTGGGCTTTGCCGCTCCACTCAATCTCGCCGGTATTCACGTCTACGGCTCGGAGCGCGATTGTGGCTGAATACACCCGTTGGCTGTGTGGAAACCCTGCACTCCAGTCCAAGGCTTCCCACGACCCCACCTCGGCGTTGCTGAATACCACAAGCCGCGCACCCACTAATTTGGCCATTCGAAGCACATCTGTTTCCAGATACTGGTATCCAGAAAGACTCACCTTTTGGTCAGCCGCAGTCTGCAACACCTTGGTTTGGTCGACGACCAGAATGCCCTTTTTGAGCAACCAGGTGCTTGCGCTCTGGACTGTGTCCGGCCGTCCACCCCAGACGACTGCCCTGGTGTAGGGGGCAGGGAGCTTGGAGTGGAAACCATCCGTTGTCGGGGTTTCAACGAAGGCATATCCACGGCAGCCGGTTGTGGCCAGGAAGAGCATGACAAGACACATGAACAAATTCGCCGGTTTCATGGGCTCTTTATGGGAGGATTTTACGTGAGTCGTCGCCGAGAACTGTATCTTCATCGAGAACGGTTCCTGCGGCACCAAGGCTAGGCCTTCGACAGCCGAGCATATTATACATGAACAATTTTACCTACGTCTGCTGTATTCGTCGAGTACATTGGACAATTGGGTGGAGCCGGCGCGATATACCCTTACCTACTTAGGAAGGCAGGGTTGTGCGACCTTCGTGGGGCAGCCGTCCAGTTTGAGAGTTTCGGAATCCGAACTCAACTGCGGGTGGTAGGCGAGTCAGTATCGAGCGTGTCGTCGTTGCCTGGAAAGGCGGCGGCTCCGTTCATGGCAGGCAGAGCCGCCGCAAGGCTCACAGGATTTCGACCTGAGGAAAGGCGTTTTGTTCGCCCTTCTGCTGGGGCCGGTCAGCCATGATCATGAGCTGTATGGCAATCAGGGGGAGAAGGGCATAACCGATGAGGATCAACGGGAACTCAATCATGATGTGAACTCCTTTGTTATGTGGAGTCACCTGTGCAAGCTCGATACCGCTAGCGTATTTTCTCCTAACGCATTGATTGTGTGGGGTTCGGCAGGGTGGGTTACCGCAATAGGATTATTACGGGGCGGAAATAGGTGGTGAGAACTGTGCAATGCGAACATTTTACGCTGAGCCGGAAGGCCTAAGGGTGTCGTGCAAAAGGTCTTGGTGGCTGCAACCTGTCCAATGGCTGGACGAGAATTGCCGCTGCCTGCTCAACAAACATTCCGTCAACGAGCAGCGCGTCAGATCATGGGTGAAGGCTACGGAGTGCGCAGGACAGAGGAAACGAGTGGGAAGGAGGCGATCGTCTTGATGGTGAAGATGGGTTGAGATCGGTTGGTGCCCCCGACACGAATTGAACGTGCGACCCGCGGTTTAGGAAACCGCTGCTCTATCCAACTGAGCTACGGGGGCGTAGGGATACGATACTGAAAGCAGGTGAGATTGTCTATAACGGGGATGCCTCCGAAGAGCCCTTGTCACCTTCGGAGGCGTACCACTGATTAGACCGGATGGTCAGATTACCGTTGATTGGCTTGGTCGCGTTTGCAGCTCTCTTCGGCCAACATCCGCTGCCCTACGGATCCATCTTTTGGAATCCGGGCCATACAGGCTTCAAGGCTATCACCGGCGGCGCCGGCTGCGGCCCGGCCTTCACTCTTAGCCGTGGCATTGCCTGCGATGGATTGGCGAAGGGCTTCGTCCCGCTGGCAGCTTTCTTCAGCAATCATACGAGTGCCGGCTGTGCCGCCGGACGGAATCCGTCCGAGACAGGACTGGAGGGAATCGTACGACTGTGCTGCGGCTTTCGTTGACCCGCTCACTGCGGCGGCTTGAGTTGATCCGCCGGCGGTGATGGTTTCTTCTGTGGCACAAGCACTGAGCAAAAGCAGAGATAAGGACAGAACAACGGCACCGTGAGAACGCGAGTACGTCATTGAAGGATCCTCCTTGATCAAGAGCGATGGGCGCACAGTAGCATAAACCCCTGCTCCCTGGAAACACCTTCGGGGGCTGTTTATGGGGGTGTTCCAGGCCCTTGGGCCAGCAACGCGAGCCGGGAGGGAATCTGCGTCAGCAAGTCCGGTCGTACTTGGAATACCCCGGGAATTCGATGGCCAATGGCATACACGAGCCCTCCGACTTGATTGCCCAGGGCGAGGCGGCCGGCGATGCGTCCGTCTTTCCCGGTGGCGACGAATTCGGCTACCGGAGCCACGAGTCCGTAGGGCGCCAGGGGGCCGGCTTGTTTCAGGACGCGTTCTTCTGCCGGGAGAGTGACGATTCGGCTGACGAGCAAGTCCGCGACATCCTGGCGGAGCTTTTCCGTCGGCTGATCCTCCAGGATCCATTCGTTATGGTCGTGAATCAGCGCGTATTGCTCGTCGCGCGTCTTGATGGACAGCATGGCAATATCGCCTGTCTCCACCCCGAGCAATCGCTTATCTTGAAGCGCGAACAGATCTCTGGTCAGGTCTTTAATGGCCGAGGGACTGATTTTGTAAATCGGCCCGTCCGGTGTCGTCTGTGCATAGGCTTCTCCGCTGGTTGGATCGGGCTGAAACAGGCGAACAACATGGTCCGCGCCTGCTGCGTGCAGGGTGACTTTGACTTTCGGTTTGGTGAGGGTTGGCGCCAGCTTGTCCCGTTCAGGACCCGGATCCACGATAGCCAGGGCCTTCAGATCTTCCAACCGAAAGAGGAGGGCCTGGATTTCCGTGCGATCAGCCTCGGCCTCGATCGGATAGCGGATTCGCCATTTCTTCTTCGGTTTCTCTTCGTACGCGTACAGCACCATTTCCGTGGTTGGATAGGTGAGGCGAAGCTGTTCGGTCTCCTGCTGATTGAACTGCAACAACTCCTTGCGGCGAAAAGACAGCAGCGTTTTGTTCAGAAAGTCCTTCGGTGCCAGGTCTGTCAAGAGCACTGATTCATCAGAGGCCCTCAACACGTAAAGCGTTGAAGACAATGGTCCGGCATCTCCGATCGAGAGTGTTTCTTGTCGATCCCCTGCGGTTAAGGTCACGACTGTTGAGGGATGGTCTAGACCAAAGGGAGTTAAGGAGACGGGATGGGTTTCGACCAGGCGGGTCACCTTTCCCGTGACCAGTGCCCGAAGCAGGGCCTGCACCTGCCGTTGATCGGCGTCAGTATGAAGCGGTTCCGTAATGGCCCATGGCTGGCCTGGTGTCTGGCTCAGCACGACTTCACCGGAGTGGCTGCGGACCTTTATTGCGCTAATCTGGGCCTCGGCGAACGGAAGGATTTGTTTGGCCTGGGTGGCGGTAACAACTTCCGTCCGTTGCTCGGGGAGTTCGACAAAATACAGGTAGCCACCGAGCCCTGCGAGGACGCCTGCGAGAAGGAGTGTCGGCCAATAACGCGACATGGCCTTACAAACGACGCCGTTTCCGCCAGACCAGAAGGCCGCAGAGAACCGTCATTGCCGGAAGGAGAATGACTTGCACGTAGAGGAGGATGCGTTCCTGTAGCGGGTTAGGGGTAAACGGTCGGACCGCCGGGTCTTTGGGGGTGAGGGAGATCAGATCACGTTCCTCCGACAGCCATCCCACCGTGCGTTGGAAGAAATCGCTATTGCCGACGAAATTGATAAATCCGTTGCTGGCGAATGCCGAATTGCCGACGACCACCACGGCAGGGCGCGGCTTGCCTTCTTCGGGCGTCTGCTTCGGCGTTAAGGCGGCGGCCAGCGCCAGGGGCCCTTGAACGTCTTCCTTTTCGTCGTAACTGACGACCCGACCCTTCATATCGGTTTCGGCCCAGCTGCGAGGCGAGGTTCGGGCGAGGGGGACATAGTCCCACTCCTTTCCCTGTTCTTCTTGAAAGATGAGATGCCGGGCCAGGGGAAACAACACGGCGGCCGTCAGTTCATGGGTGATTTCATGGTCGGTGAACGTGCGGACTAAGAGGGCCGTCAGATCACCCTGGGCGAGCCGGTCTTGTAGATCGACGAGCACGCCGGGCCCCAGCTCCAGCCCCCAGATCTTGAGGAGGTGGTCCATGTTCGATTGCGTGTCGGGATCGAGCAGGAGAAGGAGGTGGCCGCCCTTGGCCACGTAGGCCTGAATGCGTTCCTGCTCTTCTTTCGTGATGGCTCGCCGCGGACCGGCAACGATCAAGACATCGGTGTTTTCCGGCACGGCTGGCTCTTGCAGCAATGTGACCGTCCCGATGTCGTAGCCTTGCTTCTGGAGCACTTCCTTGGTGAGCGCCATCCCGCCACGATCTTTATCCTCCAGGCTGCGTTCGCCGTGGCCTTCCAAAAAGACGACCCGTTTCTTGGTGTCCTTGGACACACGCACCAACGCGCCGGTGATCTCCACTTCGGCCGGCGACGTAATGCGGACTGATTGGGGTCCACTTTCGAAGATGGCCACGTCAGTCCGGGTGACGCCGTAATTTTGTGCAACCTTTGGCTGGCGTTCCGGGTCGATGAACTGGACCGTCAGCTTGGGACTGGCCTGACGATAGCTGTCAAAGCGCTCCTTATATCCCTGGTACCCCGGGTCTTTCTCCCTTGTAAACACGGTTACGCTGACGTCTCGAGTAAGGTTTCGAAGGACGCGGTAGGTTTCCGGCGCGAGCGTGTAGTTCTGATTTTCTGAAAAATCCCAGCGGATCGAATGCCGGACGGCCAGAAAATTCACGATGGCAAGAATGGCCAGAAATAGCGCCACCATGACCGCGCTGTTTGCTCCCATGCGCGTTGAACGCTGCGCGGAGAACTTCTTAAGCCGGTCGAAATGGGTCGCAAAGGCCCAGATCAGGCAGCTGAGGGCCAACCCTTCCAGCAGCGTCACGAGCCACAGTTTGTCGGGCACAAGAGAATAGGCCACCACGCCTGCGATGGCCAAGCCGGTTCCGATGGCGCCGATGGGAGCGGGGTTGCGCGTCATTTCCATCGTGAGGCATCCACAATCCGGTGGGCGAGGAACAGCATTAGCACCGTTCCGCTCAGGTAATAGACGAGGTCTCTCGTGTCGATCAAGCCCCGAACCAGGTGGTCGTAGTGTTCCATGAACGAGAGGTAGGAGACCACTTGCCCAGCGGGCGTGTCGCCCAGGAGTGAACCCAGTCCGGCCAACAGCCAGCACATGAGGAGCAGGCCGAAGCTCGTGAACGCGGCCACGATTTGGTTTTCGGTGATGGACGAGGCAAAGAGGCCGACGGCCAGGAAAAATCCGCCCAGGAGCGTCAAGCCCAGGTAGCCTGTGAGGACAGGGTACCAGTCGAAGTCGCTGAACAGGGCCAGGGTGAGCGGGACCAGCGTGGTCAAGAGCAGCATTCCGACAAACACCAGATACACGCTGATGAATTTTCCGACGATAATTTCACTGACCCGGATGGGAGCGGTCATCAGGAACTCGAAGGTTCGGAGCTTTCGCTCCTCGGCCAAGAGCCGCATGGTGAGGATGGGGAGGATCAACAGGAGCACGAACCGCATGCTGGCAAAGAGGTTGCGGAAGACCAGATCATTCAGGTTGATCTGCGCCGTGCCGCCTTGCATCTGCATCAGCTGGATGGCCTGGGCACCGGTAAACACAATATAGAGATAGGCGAGGAAGCCAAAGGTCAGCAGGAAGACTCCGCCGACGACATAGACGATCGGGGACACGAAATAGGATCGCAATTCCTTCGCGATGATGGCTTGGACAGGTGGCATCGGTTAGTGTCGTTCGGTCTCGGTGGTTTCGTTCGACTTCGGCAATTCTTCTTCGCGCTGAGTCAGTCGCAAGAAAACGTCTTCCAACGTCATGGAGACGGGCTTCATTTCAAGCAGTCCCCAGTCTTGGCCCACTGCGAAGCGTGCCACGTCTTCCCGAATATCTCTGCCCAAGGCACATTCGAGCAGGACTGTCTGAGGATCGGAGGTGGTCAGGACGTGTTCCACTCCGGTGACTTCACGAAACCGCTCCAGAACATTCGCCGGCGGGGTTTTCAGGGTGACGCTGATCTTTTCCGACCTGCGAAGGCGGGCCGACAGTTGGTCGGGTGTATCTTCCGCGACAATCCGGCCACCGTTGATGATCACGACGCGCTGACAAACCGCGGTGGCTTCCGGAAGGATGTGGGTACTCAAAATCACGGAATGGGACCCGGCCAGGCTCTTAATCAATTCCCGGATTTCGATAATTTGCTTCGGATCGAGACCGACGGTCGGTTCGTCCAGGATCAGGACGGGTGGATCATGAATCAGCGCTTGTGCGAGTCCGACCCGCTGTCGATAGCCGCGTGACAGGTTGGCGATGAGTCGGTGCCGCACAGAGCCCAGGGCCAGCCGCTCCATCACGCGATCCATCGCTTTGGCCAACTCCGTTCCGCTGAATCCCCGCAGCTTGCCGACGAAGTCCAGATATTCGGCAACCGTTAATTCTTGGTACACCGGCGGGGTCTCGGGGAGATAGCCGATACGTTTCTTGACCTCCTCCGGCTGTTCAGCGCAGTCGAAGCCTGCCACCTGCGCGGTTCCTTCTGTCGCGGGAATGAAGGAAGTGAGGATGCGCATGGTGGTGGTTTTGCCGGCGCCATTCGGGCCGAGGAATGCCAGAACCTCGCCTTTCTCGACGCGAAAGGTCACGCGATCAATCGCGGTGAGGTGCCCGTAGCGTTTTGTGATGTTGCGAACTTCGATCATGCAGTCGGGATTGACGGCTGGCTGGGAGTGCTTTCTGCTGCTTGTTGATACGGCACGTGGTGTGGCAAATCGCGCCTGATATTACCGACCGTCCGCAATGCAGTCAAGAGAAGGATGTGTCGTGTTGCCTCCCGATGAGGGCGTGAACCCCTTTTCCCGTCTTTACAGCGTGATTCGTAACTGCTACAGTTCCGCGACTTTATCTGCCACATAGTCTTTTGCAATGCACCCAGAAGAGGTTTCTGCAGGATGAAGAACGACCTGACTCAACCGAGACCGAGTCTGCTCGGAGTGCTCGTGATTGGCGCTGTGCTCTGTGTAGCTCTCGCCGGCCTCGGAAGCTTTCTGACCTCAGTTTATGCTGCCAGCAGCACCGTGCATGAGATCAGGGGGACGGTCGAAAGTGTGAATGCCGGTGAGGACCCGCCCGTAATTGTCGTCAAGGGACGGCAGGGATCTAACGAAGCCATTGTGGTCGGGGCTGTGGTTAAGCAGGGTGTCACCATTTTGCGCGGGAAGAAACGGATTGGGCTCGATCAGATCCATTCAGGGGACAAGGTGACGTTGAAGTACCTCAAGACTCGCGAGGGTCTCACCGTCCGTTCGATCGTCCTCCATCGCAATTAAACTCGGACTCATAATAATTTTAGGATCTGTTACTTACTAAGGAGGTAGAGAGATTTTATGATTCGACAGCATGTGGTGCGGGGAATATCTGCGCCGGTAGCCGTCGGGTTGCTGCTCCTGGTGGGCTGCTCCGGAAAAGGCGACATTATTCCGATGAACCTGACTCCCAAAGCGTCCAAAGAAATGACCGGCGCTGTTCAGACGGTCAAGCCGATGGCAGGGCCTCGGGTGACAGTGATTCCTTTTGAAGATGTACGAGCGGACCGTGCCAAAGTCGGGAGCCGTAGCTCGATGTGGGGCGGGGAAACAGATTTTAACGTCTCGAGCGGCAGTGCAGGTGAGGAAACGGCCCAGGCGTTTGCCGACTATCTCAAGCGAAAGGGTTGGCAAGCTCAGTACCTGAAAGTGGCGCCTCAATCGGGGGACAATCGCCCCGACATTCTGCTGTCCGGGAAAATTCTCGAGTTGGCAGTCGATGCCAAGCGTGGGTTTTTGCTGACTGATATTGAAGCCCGCAGCAAGTTGGTTATTCAGGCGAGCAATCGCGAAGATGGCAGTTCCATTGTCAGGACGGATGCGCATTCAGGTAACCACGATAATGTGTTCTGGTTTGAACCGCAGGACGGAGAGGAGATTTTGTCCGAAGTATTGGAGAAGAATTTCGAGCGGTTTGTTGTGAACACCAAGTTTGAGGATCGGGCCATTCGGTTTCGGTAACGAACTGCACTTGCAATAGGTTCGATCTGCTGCCCCGGCCAAAGTGTGGCGTTGCAAATCGTCTATGCTGTCGGCAGGGTGTTCATTCGTGAACTGTTATGGGGCGGTGCGTTGCTAGGCCAGCCTATAGTTCAGATTGAAGACGGTTCCGTTTTTTTGTCGTATCTGGCAACAGGTGCGATGTCTGTTTCGGTGATGGTTGGATGTTCCGTCCGTTTGTAGGGGGCCTTGCTACCCAGACGGTATTGTCGCCAAGGGGAATCTCCCGTAGCCTGAAAACACTTCTGGGGAGAGTATTCAAACAGAGAGTGCTTTTCAGGCTTTCACACGAGGTGCTTCTTATGGATAAGAATTTCCGGAACTTTTCTCGTTGCAAGACCGGATATGCTGTCATCCCCTTGGTGTCATGCCTCTTACTCAGTGCCTGCTCCGTAGTGCCGAAGGGTGAAATGACCCTGGATCTCGGAATTAAAGACCGTGGCGTCGCTTCGTGGTACGGAAAAGAATTTCACGGGAAACTGGCAGCGAATGGAGAGGTCTTCGATATGTCGGCCTACACTGCTGCCCATCGCAAATTACCTCTCGGCAGCCTGGTACGGGTAGTCAATTTGACCAACGGTAAATCGGTCCAAGTTCGAATTAATGATCGCGGCCCTTATGTCGCAGGGCGCATGCTGGATCTTTCGCAGGCTGCGGCCCGTGAACTGGACATGCTTGACGTTGGCACGGCTGCTGTACAAATAGAGGTGATTGGCGATCATCGTCCGGTGGCGCACATTCCCCCCGCCCGGATTCCCGCAGTAGCAGGGATGTTGTTGAACACCGATATTCGCACGATGAGACCGCACAGCCGACAGGAAGAGGGGTTTGAAGTGCCTGCTGTTCCGCTTCGAATGATGCCGCAGGAAGCCCTCTACGTCCGTCGTGAGCGGCGAATTGGTAGCATGCTCGCCGCCGATCATTCGGCTCACAACACCGTCCCTGTTCTGATCGTATCCTAAGTAACTCTGGTCCGCACTGCATCAGTTGACACTTCCTCCTGCACTTGATTAGACTGCTTGATCTGGAGTGGCCCCTAAGGATGTGGCCGTCCCTTATGTGTGTCGATTTTAATTGTTGGAGGTTGACGCTGAATGGCAAAGAAACCGACCGGTGAATCAGACGAAATCCGACTGAAGAAGAAAATTTCGGCGGGCACCAAAGATGAGCAGAAGTCTTCTGGCGATGCTGCTGCTCGTTCCCTGCGAAAGCGACTCAAGCGGGTACAACGCAAGCGACGGGCACTCTCATTGAGAAAGAAGCATGCGGCGGGAAAGCAGACTGAAGCAAAATCCTAACGTATTACAGGATCGAAGCGTCTGCCCCCAATCCTACCCCCTGCGGAACAAGGAATATTGATATGGAACAAGCTGGTGAAAAAGAAGAACAGGCCCAGGCTGTTTCCCCTGTCGGCCAAGTTGCGGATGAGGCTTTGACAGATCAGGTCTCGGATCAACTTGCGGTGTCCTTGGATTCCTCGTCAGTGGGCCAGGAGCTCACTGATCCTATGCAGGAGGTGGTGCTAGAGGAAGAAAAGGTTAAGGACGAGATCGATATTCAAATCGATCTCCTCAAAGATCCTGATTGGGTGGTCAGGCGGGAAGCCGCGATTACGCTTGGGGAAATGGGAGACGAACGTTGCGTTGAACCGCTCGCTGCGGCTCTTCGTGATGGTGACTGGCAAGTGCGAGAAGTTGCCATTGAGGGTATCGGGCAGATCGGTTCTCCTGCCGTCGAGGTGCTCCTCAAGCTTCTCCGCGACTGGGATGTGCGGAAGTCTGCGATCGTGGCGTTGGGGAAGATTCGTGACGAGCGAGTATTAGAACCCCTGATGCAGCAGCTTCGAAATGATGAGTTCATGGAAGATGCGACGGATGCATTGGTGAATCTTGGGGAGCCGGCATTGCCGGGGTTGATCAAGGCGTTGAAGGACAAAGAGGAGTTGGTGCGAAAGCAGGCGGTGATTGCGTTGGGCCGCATCAAGTCGCCCGAGGCCATCGATCCCTTGATCGAGATGCTGCAGAATAAGGACTGGTTTACCCGTTTGACAGCTGCTGCGGCGTTGGAAGCTATCGGCGATGAACGTGGTCGCGAGGCGATCAAGCCATTGCTGAAGGATACCGACATGGTGGTGAAGATGCGGGTTGAGCGTATTCTTGCCAAGTGGAAGAAGCAGCCGGCGACTGTGTAGTGTAGAAGTTACCTGCGTATGAAGAGATCCAATTCTTTCTGGATCTCTTCAAATTTGGCCACCAACACTTTCCTGCCTAAAGAGACATCCAATCGAAGCTCTCTGATTCTTCCCACCAGGTTTTTGATTGACGCCTGAGGTTCCGCCTGTTTCTCCCCACGCATCACCATTTCGAGTGAGTTGACGGCTTCTGCTAATTCCTTTGCGGCATCGGCCGCATTTCTATTATAGATTTCTGCCTTCGCTTGCACGACCCGAGATTGTGCCTCGATCAGGTGTTGCAGCTGGCGTATATCCCGTTCATTTTCGAGCGTGCCATCTATTACGTTTCGTGAAAAGTCCCGTACAGTTTGCTCAAGATTGTTCGTCGGTTGCTTCCCTCGCAGGTACCCGAAGCCGAACGAGAGGGCTAGAAGCATCACTAGCCCAATGAATCTGAGCATGTCGAACTCAGCCCCTAGCGGGCGTTCCCTTTGTCTTTTCGTGACAGTATGTGGACGAGGCTTCCTGCCGAAGTGATACGAACGGCTGCATCTGAATCCTGGAGGCCGATCTTAAGCGCGGGGATGACTGATTTCAGTTGGGATTTTCCTAGGGCGCGGGCGGCCATAAGCCGAGGAAGCGGCTGTTGATCTCGGAGCAAGGTTTCGAGGATAGGGAGTGCATTGGAGGTTGTTGCGAGTGCCAGGGCGTGTGCGGCATCGCCTCGTATAGAGGGGTCGGGGTGTCGTGCGAGATCGGCAGCATTCAAAATGACACTGGCATCGCCCAAGCGGAGCAGGGCTTCCACTGCGCTGATACGGACATGTTCGTCTGAGTCGCGTAACAGCGTCTGAACGACGCCTCGGGCCTCAGGAACGCCGAGCCGGCCGAGGCTGGAGGCCGCAACGCTGCGCACCCGCGGATTTTCATCCCCTATGGCGTGTGTCAATGGTGCAATGCCCTCTACACTGCCGTATTCTCCGAGAGCGCCTGCCGCAAAGGCACGCACCGCAGGATGAGGGTCGTAGACGGCCTGGCTCAAGATCGACAGGCTTGCCGGGCGCCGTAGGCGCCCCAACACGCCTAATGCCGCCATACGAACTTCGGGATCAGGTAGGGTGACGGCACTGGAGATGTCTGTGAGCACATCTGTGCGGCCAAGTTTGTACAGGCCCGCAAAGGCAAAGATGGATTCCGGGCCCTCATCGATTCGGGCGATTTCGGTAAGCTGATCGGCGATGCCTGAGACTTTGGCGTCACTGAGCGCGTTCATTGCGGCAATGCGCACACCGGGGGCTTCATCACGAAGCGCACGTTTGAGCGCGGCTGAACGCCCGGCCAGTCCGCTCCGTCCGATGGCTTCTGCGGCCCTGGCGCGGACAAGCGCCGACGAGTCTAGGAGTCCATCCTCAAGAAGTGGCAAGGTGTCACTCTCCCCCATTTCCGCAAGTGCCGTATAAGCAGCGATACGGATATGCTCTTGCGGATCTCGAACGCGGGAGAGAATAAATGCTCGCGCGATGTCTCGTAACAAGGCTGGCTCATCAGGGCGATCTGATGCGACCAGCTTAGGGTAGAGTTTCCACGCCTCCTCGGGTTTTCCCATCTTCAGGTGACTCAGGAGGGCGTAGCGGATCGCTTCTCGGCCTGGCTCTTGGCCAGCAGGCGGATGCTGGATTAACTCTATGACCCGGCCGTACTCCGCCGCTCGAAACAAGGTCATAGCCTCTTTTTCCAACGGCGCAGGCGTGGCTTTTGGTGCGGGTGTGACGGCCATGGCTGGCGTAGGGCCAACCATGGTGAGCAGTAGAAGTCCGACTGGAAGTCCCCAGAGCGAAAAACGGCGGCCCCGCGTAACAGTAGCTCTCCTGGCGATCATGCTACCATTTGCTCGGAGTGCGCGCGGTGGCCGGTGCATACAGCTGCCTCATGTATTCCTTGACCATCCGTTTGGTGCAGAACCGGGGCGCAACGGTCTTAATGCTCTCTTTGACGATGTGAAGCCATCCGCGTGGGATGCCGTCAAGGTCGCGTTGATAGAACAAAGGGACGACTTCCTGCTCTAGGAGGCGAAACAGCTGTTCGGCATCGTGCGCGTCCTGGGCGTGCGTGTCCGACCCTTCCGGAAGGGGCTGAATACCCCATCCATTGGCGCCGTTGTAGCCTTCCTGCCACCAGCCGTCCAACACGCTTAGGTTAATGACTCCGTTCAGCGCAGCTTTTTGGCCGCTGGTTCCGCTCGCTTCAAGCGGGGCACGAGGGGTGTTCAGCCAAATATCGACCCCTTGGACTAAGTACTTCGCCATGTGCATGTCGTAGTCTTCGAGGAAGGCAATGTGCCCGCCGAGCTTGTGATCATTACAGAAGTTCAGGACTTCGTGAATAAAGTACCGGCCTGGTTCGTCGGCCGGATGCGCTTTGCCGGCGAAGACAATTTGGACAGGTCGCCACCGGTTATGGAGTAATTGCTTGAGACGCTCAAGATCGCGGAACAGGAGGGTCGCACGCTTGTATGTCGCGAACCGCCTGGCGAAACCAATCGTCAGGGCCTCAGGGTCCAGAAGAGTCCCCCTGGCAATGGCTTGCATCGGTTGGAGATGGCCGCGAATCCACCCATCCCGCGCGCGTTCACGAATAAATCGCATGAGTTTGCGTCTGGTGGTTTGCCGAACGGCCCACAGTGCGTCATCAGGCAGGTCTGTGACCCGTTGCCAGATGGTGGGGTCGTCGATTCGTTCCGCCCAGTCAGGGCTTAGATATTTGGCATAGAGCGAATTCGATTCCGGAGAAATCCACGTGGGGGCATGAATGCCGTTGGTCAGGCTCCGGATGGGGACCAGATCCTGCGCCAGACCGGGCCATAAGTGTTGCCACATTTGCCGGGAGACGCGCCCGTGTTCGCGGCTCACTCCGTTCACGTGGGCCGACAGCCGCATAGCAAGTGCGGTCATATTAAAGCCGTGGCCCGCGCTTTCCGGCGTTTCCCCGAGCCGCAGGAACTCTTCCCGGGACAGTCCGAGCTGGCCCCAATAGTTGTGGAAATAGCGATCCATCAGATGAAACGGGAAGATATCGTGTCCGGCAGGGACGGGTGTATGCGTGGTGAACACGGTACTTTGTCGCACCAGGTCGCTTGCTTCGGCATGACTGTGTCCGGTCGTGACAAACTCGCGGATCCGCTCGACCGTCAGGAAGGCCGAATGGCCTTCATTGCAGTGCCAGACCGCGGGGTTGATGCCGAGGGCACGAAGGATGCGCACGCCGCCGATGCCGAGAAGAAATTCCTGACAGAGTCTGGTTTCCTGATCCCCGCCATAGAGCCTCGCCGAAAGTGCCCGATCCTCCGGGGTATTTTCCGGGACATCTGTGTCGATCAGGTAGAGCGACATGCGTCCGTTGCGAACCTGCCAGACAAGTACCGTCACCTGACGATGGCCGATTTCGACTTTGATCGTACAGGGAACGCCGGCCGGCGTCAGTGCCTGGTGAATCGGTGAATCGTATCGATTGAATGGCACATAGGTCGCTTCCTGCCATCCTTCGGGGTTGATGCGCTGCTTGAAGTACCCTTGCGGATACATGAAGCCGATGCCCACGAGTGGAATTCCCAGGTCACTAGCTTCCTTGCAATGGTCTCCGGCCAGAATGCCGAGACCTCCGCTGTAAATCGGGATTGAAATATGGAGGCCGAACTCCGCCGAAAAGTAGGCAATCGGGGAATTCTGGAGTGCAGGGAATTCTGTGGCTGCCCACGTGTTCTTGCTGCTCATATATTCGTCGAAGCTGCGCATTACGGCGGAATACTGACGCGCGAAATTCGGATCACTGGCCAGGGTGGCGAACCGGTCCGCTTTCACGCCGGCGAGCAGTTGAACAGGATTGTGATGCGTGAGGAACCACAGCGTCGGGTCGATGGATTCAAACAGCTGCCGGGCCGGTTGATTCCAGCTCCACCAAAGATTGCGGGCCAGTTCACCGAGTCGATGCAGGCTTTGCGGAACCGTATCTTGAGGGGGTTGGATGTGGTCGGGTGCTTGCACGACGCCTCCGTGGAATGTGATCGATGGGTGAGGAATGGGGCCGCAGGGTCCCGCTTCCGGAATGCTGTGTTAGGCGTGCCCGGCTTTGTGCCAGGAGGCCCACTGGTCAGAAAAGGCGACGGTGGCGTAGCGCTCTCCGAGAATCTTGGCGACCCGGTTCATAGTCGCCGTCAGTTGTTTCGCCTCCTCTTGCGTCAGGTCCTGACGGAAACGCGGATGGAGTCCCCACCGCGTCTCGACTTCTTCGCCCTTGATGCTCGACATTACGCTGACAAGCTTAATGTCGGCGCCGGTGGCGCCTCGCGGGTTGCTGCTGGCGCCGCTTCCAGTGGAATGGGACGCTGCCTCGGCAGGAACCGGCGGCGCTTGTCCCTCAAAAATTCCCCTGAGGGCCGGAATGACAGCGGCGATACAGAGTGTCGCCGCGGCCTCAACCTTCGGATTTCCCGGTGCCCCGACCGCACGGGCGACACGATCGCTGAAATCGCGATATAAATCATTTTTGGCCGGGCTCTCTTCTGTGACCAGGAATCGATAACGCTCGTATGTCTGGCGGCTCTCGGATACAGCGGCCCCGATCGTCATGACGATTTCCATCTGGTCGCTGCCTGTGCCGAAGGCCGGCTCTAAGACTTTCTTGAGTTGGTCGATGACCGTGTCGGTCAGTTCATCCATGAATTGTGGCTGTTCCTTGAGCGGGATGTGAAGCGCCGAGACCCGATCGGTCAGATTGAACATGAGGCGCAAGAATTCGAGATAGATGCCCCACTCCTCCTGGCGCTTGAGTTTCAGGGCCTGCTCCGGAGCTGCCCGTTTGATGACTGAGACGGACTCTCCCGATACGGCAAGCATCAGCTCCGCCACGGTTTGCATCTGTTGAGCGAACGAATGCGATCTGGTCGTCATAGAGGTCCCCTACTGGTCGGGCATTATATACAACTCAATTTGAAGCTCCAAGTGTTGATCTCATCCCGCTCGATCACGAGTGGTGGGGGCGCTCTGTCGTTGCAAGGCTTCGGGTGGTATGTTATACAGCGCGACCGCTCCCGTCATGAAACTCACCGCCCAATCGGATGCCAACATGGATCGAGATACAAAACCCTACATTCTCAAACGGACTCCGGATCAGGACCTTGTCCGGAAGTTTTCGTTGGATTACGCCAAAGAGCTGAATCCGCAGCAGTATGCGGCCGTGACGGCAGCGGATGGCCCGGCGTTGGTGATCGCGGGTGCGGGCAGCGGGAAGACCAGAACCCTTGTCCATCGCGTCGCGTATTTGATCGATTCGGGTGTCGATCCTTCACACATTTTGCTGCTGACCTTCACCCGGAAATCTTCCGAAGAAATGCTGGAGCGAGTGGGCGCCCTTATCGGGTCGCGCAGCCAGCGAGTGTGCGGCGGCACCTTCCACTCGGTGGCGAACATGCTGTTGCGGCGTCACGGTCGAGTGCTCGGGATCGAGCCGGGGTTCACCATTATGGACCGGGGCGATGCCGAGGATCTCATCGCGCTCTTGCGCGCCCAATTGGGCCTCAATGAGAAAGACAAGCGGTTTCCCCGGAAGGGCACCATCGCGGAAATTTACAGCAAGTGCGAGAACACTTTGCGCGGGCTGGAAGAAATTGTGCTCGATGAATTTTCGCATTTTGCAGATCACCTGGAGGCGCTCGGGAAGCTGCAGCGAGCCTACCAGTCAACGAAGCGGCAACGCCAACTGCTGGACTATGACGACCTGCTTGTCTTGTTGCGCGACGTCTTGACCAAGGACGAGCCGACCCGACAGGCGATTTCACGGCAGTTCCGCTACATTTTGGTGGACGAGTATCAGGATACGAACCGCCTTCAGGCGGAACTCATACGCAAGCTGGCGTCGACCCACGATAATGTCATGGTGGTCGGGGACGATTCGCAGTCGATCTATGCGTTTCGCGGCGCGACGTTTCGCAACATCATGGAGTTCCCATCCTGGTTTCCCGGTGCCACCATCTACAAGCTGGAAGAAAATTATCGCAGTACGCAGCCGATTCTCAGCCTCGCCAACGAGATCATTCAGGAAGCACCCGAGAAATATACGAAGCACTTGTTCACGCGTAAGCTGGACGGGCCGTTGCCGGCACTGGTCGAGGCGGCAGGGGAGAATGCGCAGTCCCGGTTCGTGGCGCAAAAAATTCTGGAGTTGCGAGAGGAGGGCGTCCCGCTGAACGAGATTGCGGTGCTGTTTCGCTCCAGCTTTCACTCCTTCGATTTGGAAATCGAGTTGTCACGCTGCGGATTGCCGTTTGTGAAGCGGGGCGGCATCAAGTTCATCGAGGCCGCGCATGTGAAGGATTTGTTGGCCCATTTACGCGTGGTAGTGAACCCGCAGGATGCGGTGAGTTGGCATCGCGTGCTCATGTTGGTCGAAGGTGTCGGGCCCAAAAAAGCGCAGGACTTGGTAGCGTCGATGGTGCGGGTGAATGATCCCTACCAGGTCTTGCGAGACAGCAGCGGTCGATCGGGCAAAGGGTTGAAAGAGCTGGGAGTGGTGCTTGAGAACCTCGCCAAGAGTGACGATTTGAGTCCGACCGAACAGGTGAATCGGGTCTACGAGTATTATTTGCCGATCCTCAAAGATCACCATGACGACTATCCCAAACGGATTCGAGACCTCGATCATTTGCATACGATCGCCGAAAGTTACCCGGGCTTGACCGAATTTCTGGCGGACTTGGCTCTGGCGCCGCCCGATGGCAGTGCGGTCGGCGTTGAACCATCAGGACGTGACGATGAGCAAGTGGTGCTGTCCACGATTCATTCCGCCAAGGGGTTGGAGTGGCAGTGCGTGTTTATGTTGTGGGTCGTGGACGGGAAATTTCCCTCGGTCTTTTCATTCAATACGGATGAGGAGCTGGAGGAAGAGCGGCGGTTACTCTATGTCGCCGTGACGCGGGCGAAGCGCTATCTGTTTTTGACCTATCCGATCAACGTCTATGACAGGAGCTCGGGCATGTTGCTGTCCAAACCGTCCCGGTTTCTGGATCACGTGTCCCCTCGTTTGTTCGAATCGCTGGCCTTAGTCGAGGAAGGCCACGGGCATGATTGGGGTTACGACCGCGATCGCTCCATGTAGGTCGATTGCTCTTCCTCTATGATTCTGGAAATAATCCCGCGACGTGTTTGCTGATTCAGGCTGATCATGCGTTCTGTGCATTCAACTGTCGGGTATGTGCGAACTCTGTTTGCCGCAATGGCGCTAGGCATGTGGCTGGGGCTGTTGTGCCCCGCTCCTGTCAAGGCTGAGGCGCCGGCGACGTTACCTGACTCTTCTCGGCTGTGGCGCACCTTGGTAGCCGAAGCGAAAGCGCTTCACCTTCCCACTCGATTTCTTGAACAGGTGCCCGCGCAGTTCGTGACGTTCGAGTTTGAGGAGTTACACGCGTTTGCGGCGGAGTATCATCCGGCGGAGCATCGAATGGTGCTGGATCGGTCGCTGTCGCTGAATGCGGCGGGCAGAACATTGCGCCCGTTGGGGAAGCTCACGCACAAAGAACTGGAAACCCTGTATCACGAACTGTTCCACGCGTACATGGACTTTCTCGAGCAGGAGCTCGCACCATCGGAGGCTCATGCATCATTGATGGCCGTTGCCCGTGAGCAACAACACTGCCGGTATCAGCAGGTGCTTATTACGCCGGTGCTCCAAAAGAAGGGGCTCAAGGAAGAGCGGTTTCTGAGCGAAACGGAATCGTGGGAGGCCCTGAATGAAACCTGGGCTCTGTTCATCGGGTGGGCCGTATGGACGCAATTGGAAGTTGATAAGAAAGGTGCGCGCGAACCACAGTCGCCCCGCTCCGGGCCCAATGTGTCGGCGTGGATTGACCGGCTCAATCAGGCAGAAGATGATGCCGTCTTGAGCGGGTATTACGAGCCGGAGGACCCGAATGAGAAGCTGATGGCACGGAAGCGATTTCTGGCGCCAGAATTTCGCCTCTCGTCCCGGGAGTTGTTGCTGCTGATGAAGGATGTGCTGGGGAGTCAACCCGACATGATTCGTCAGGCCAGTCAGGTGCTTCAGCGTCCACGACCGGTTCCCAGCACGCACGGAGCCTGCGATGCTCATGGCGCGCAATAGAATTGTTCCTGCATAGAACATACCCCCTTGACATTGGAGCGCGTCGCAAATAAAATCGGCTGCTTTCGAAGCCAGGTCAATCCTCATTTTATCAGCACCCCAGCCCTGTCATCTTGCTGGGAAGCTGTGCGTGGTGGGGCTTACTTTCATTCTCTGATGAAGAGGGTGAGAGCGCTCTGGCTCTTGTTTTCTCTGAAACGAATAGTGGTGGCTTAAGTTTGGACATGTTCCTCTAGCGGGCAGGTACCCAAGTGGACAAAGGGGGCAGACTGTAAATCTGCTGCCTTATGGCTTCCAAGGTTCGAACCCTTGCCTGCCCACCAAACTAAGCTCGTTCGATCCGAAGGGCGCGTTGTGAACTGCGTCGCGGGTCTAAAAAATAGTGGGATTATTGAAATCGTGCCGGTGTGTCGCAATTGTTCTCGGCGAGATGTTGCCGGCAGGCCGTTGAAGTGTTGATTAGGTTCGCCGTGGGCGGGCGTAGCTCAGTGGTAGAGTTCCAGCCTTCCAAGCTGGCTGTCGTGGGTTCAAATCCCATCGCCCGCTCCAAATTCAGCGTGCTCGACCAGGGTGCGGACAGAGGGTGCGCGAGCGGATACAGGCTGCATGATGAGTGCCCACGTAGCTCAGTTGGCAGAGCACGTCCTTGGTAAGGACGAGGTCACGCGTTCGATTCGCGTCGTGGGCTCCATGAGCGGGTTGTGCTGGCGAGGTTGCTGTCTGTTCTGGTGAGTGCCTGACGAATACCGTTGGGGTTTTGGAAAACAGTGTTCTGAGAAAAGGAGTGAATCATGGCGAAGGCGAAATTTGAGCGACGAAAGCCCCACGTGAACATCGGGACGATCGGGCACGTGGACCATGGAAAGACGACGCTGACGAGTGCGCTGACCAAGATCTGCTCGGATCGCGGGATGGCGA
>WBZQ01000098.1_pt1 | contig 85010 bp, 63 predicted proteins | sample 5204251 | NCBI WGS metagenome assembly WBZQ01 (sample SAMN12412402, study PRJNA552823) | activated sludge metagenome | isolation source: activated sludge from nitrification reactor of wastewater treatment plant... | place: USA: Virginia | collected 2017-09
GACTGAACTCTGGCACATGATCGTGCATTTCCGCGAGGAGAGTGAAACCCTGTTCATGCTGGGCGTGCTGTCACTGATCGACGTCACCATGGTGGCCAACCTCTTGACCATGGTCATCATCGGCGGCTATGCCACCTTCGTCAGCAAACTCGACCTGGAGACCCACCCGGACCGCCCGGAATGGCTCACCCATGTAGACCCCGGCACCATCAAAATCAAGCTGGCCGCGTCATTGGTGGGTATTTCCAGTATTCACCTGCTCAAGGCGTTTGTCGACGTGACCAACGAGAACCCCGAACACATCAAGTGGAAGATTTTTATTCATATGACCTTCCTTGGTTCGGCAATCTTTCTGGCCTATACCGACAAGCTGATGCAGCGGGACCGGAAACATTGACACCCTTCTGCGGAAGGTGACACGCCTCGTACCCAGGCGCGTTCAAGCCACCGCAGCGAGCGCACCAGCACTCCAGGCCCCTTCACGCAGCATCATGGCGCAATGAACGCAGCCGTCAATCAGACGGACCAAGACCGTGGCACACACGTATCATATGAGATACGCGTTGTATCACTTCCGATAAGCGCTTCCCATGCCGCCCTACGCATTCGCTCGTAGCTCCTCCCCGCTTCTGTCAGAAACAGCGCCGAACCCGCTATCACATCCACGCCAACTCGCCCTGACCTCCAAGGCATGTGGCTTGCCTTTTCTGCTCGTACTCGCACACGCTCTGGTCCGCCATCGCACTGGCGACCGCATGACCGTACGGCTAACTCGCATGGAGACACCATGAAGCCCCCTCACCTGCCCGTCGATCGCCCGCTGTCGCTCGCCCAGATTCTGGTCGAGGAAACTGAGCTGCTGGACGGCCCCTTTCCGGACGATCATCCAGTGAAGGTGCTGGTCGCAAAAAATTTCGACGGCACCCTGGATAAGGAGGTTCTGGAAGAACTCCGTCGGTACATCCACGGGCGCCACCCGAAGCAGACAGGCCTGTGCCTGTCCGGAGGCGGGATACGCAGCGCCACGTTCGGGCTGGGAGTCCTGCAGTCGCTGGCCAAGTTGCAACTCTTAGACAAATTCGACTACCTGTCCACCGTCTCAGGCGGCGGGTATATCGGCAGTTGGCTCACGGCCTGGATGCATCGTCACCCCCGCGGCCTGGACGGTGTGGTGGACGATCTAAGTCACGCACCGAATACCGGTGCAGCTGACGCCTCGCCCCCGGTGCGCTGGCTTCGCAACTACAGCAACTACCTCAGCCCCCAACTGGGGTTTTTTTCGGCGGATTCCTGGACTCTTCTGGGCATTTACCTGCGCAACCTGACCCTCAACTGGATGGTCCTTCTTCCTCTCCTCCTGGTCCCGCTCCTCGGACCACGCTGGATCATCACCTTCACCCAACTCAATCCTGACCAGTCATCGCTTCCACACTGGGCCAATCCTGCGCTGTGTATCGTCGGACTCGGTCTCACGGTCATGGCCTTGATCTACCTCCACCTTTGCCGCCCTACACTACGCGAGTATCGACAGAACAACTGGTGGCAAACGCTGGAAACTCAGGCGTGGTTTCTGCGCGCGTGCCTGGCTCCCTTGATCCTCGCAGTCGGCTGCCTCACCACCGCCTGGGCCTGGTTTCGTAATGCCGGCGGTTCCGTTGACCAGATCACGCTTCGCCATGCCATCCTCGGCGGCGCCCTGCTCCATACCGGCAGCTGGCTCTTCTCCGCTCTTGCACTCAAGCGATTCAAGGCCATGACGAGATGGCTTCTATGGGAAACGCTCGCGGTGGCCGCCACCGGGGCACTCGGCGGATTCTTCCTGCGCGCGGCATTGATTAGGCTGCCGGGCGACCGCATGGTGGCTGACTATTCCGAATGGTTCACGTGTCTCGCCGTACCTGGTGTCCTGAGCATCTTTTTACTCACCGCCACGATCTTCATCGGTCTCGCCAGCCGCTTCACGGAAGAACAAGACCGTGAATGGTGGGGACGCACAGGATCCTGGATGCTGATTGTCATGATTATGTGGATCGGCCTGTCCAGCATCGTGATCTTTGGACCCGGTCTGATCCACTGGATGACGCCACAACTCGCCGCTTCAGTCGGAGGACTATCGGGACTGCTGACCTTGATCCTGGGGTTCAGCTCCAGGACCACCGCCCAGCAACAAGAGGAGCGATCAACGGCGACCGCCTTCGGCGACCTTGCCGTCCGCGCCGCCGCACCGTTGTTCATGGTCTGCGTCCTCATCGCGCTGGCACTTGGCACCAGTTGGCAATTGGACCTGTTTGCGCATCAGTATGGGAAGCACCTCAACGATCTCACAGACCCGAAACAGACAGGACTCGGTATCTGGACCGACCCCTGGGGCCACGAACAAGTCCTGCACAACACGCCTCAGTGGTTACTGTTTCGATTCACACTGACGGTTCTGCTGCTCGGACTCCTCATGTCCGTCTTCATCAACATCAACCGCTTCTCGCTCCATGCGATGTATCGCAACCGCCTCATTCGCGCCTATCTCGGCGCGTCACGTGTCCAGACGGAGCGCGACCGGACCTTCAATCCCTTTACCGGCTTTGACAATCTCGATAATCCAGCCATGAGCGATCTCCGCTTCGACGAAATACGCCTTGCCCGCTGGTTCCATGCGCAGGAAACGCCGCAACCGACGATGCAGTCCCTTGCGCACTATCTGCAACTGCCAAACCCGACGATTGATGCGCAACAGACGCTGCGCGCACACCTGACGCAGGATCTACGGCTGACGCCCGTCCGCAAGCGCCTCAGCGAGGCTGCACAGCGACTTCGGATCGGTCCGGCCTGCCTGGTCCGACTGACCGCCTTGCAATTGCCGGACACCCCCGCGGGACAAGCGGCCGCGCGGTGGTTTGCCGATCTCTTCATCCACAGACTCCATGATCAACGCCCCGGTCCCTTGCATATTATCAACATCGCTCTCAATCTGGTCAGGGGCGACAACCTCGCGTGGCAACAACGCAAAGCCCAATCCTTCACCATGAGTCCCCTCCACAGTGGCAGTTGGAACCTCGGCTATCGTCGCTCCGAAGAGTACGGCGCCAACCGCTACATCGGGCAACCCCTGTCGCTGGGCACCGCCCTGGCCATCTCGGGAGCCGCCGCCAGCCCCAACATGGGCTACCATTCTTCTTCAGCAGTGACGTTCCTCCTGGCCCTCTTTAACATCCGCCTCGGCTGGTGGCTCGGCAATCCCGGGACTGCCGGCGCGGACACCTACCGCCAGGCCTCGCCCACCCTCTCGATCAGACCGCTCTTAGCTGAGGCCTTCGGCCTGACGGATGCCTGCCATCCCTACGTCTATCTGTCCGATGGCGGGCACTTCGAGAATCTAGGACTCTACGAAATGGTGCGCCGCCAATGTCACTGCATCCTCGTCGTCGATGCCGGCTGCGACCCTCGCCTCGCCTTCGAGGATTTCGGCAATGCGATCCGGAAGATTCGTATCGACCTCGGGATCGATATCGAGATCAACCTCGACCAGATCAAACCATCGGCTGACACCGGACGGAGCACCCGTCACCATGCCATCGGGACCATCCGTTATGACAAGGTCGACGACAATGCCACCGCCGGCACCTTGGTCTACCTGAAGCCATCGCTGACCGGCAGCGAGCCGACGGATGTGCAGGACTATGCAGCCCGCCATCCAGCCTTCCCGCATGAATCGACCTCCGATCAGTTTTTTGACGAAGCGCAATTCGAATCCTATCGTCGCCTTGGAGAACATGTCGCCCAGCAGGTGCTGCGCCCCGCGCTTGAGCGTCGCGAACAGGAGTTTTCGCACCTCTGCCACGCACTGCGCTCCCACTGGATGACGACCCCACCGGGAATGCAGGAGTCTTTCCTGGGCGAAACCGATGATCTCAAAGACCTCGAACGATTGTTGCGGGACGACCCGGACCTGCTGCGGTATGATTTGGAAATTTTCCCCGAACTGTGTTCCGTCTTCGGGATGGACCAGGGAAGCGTCGCACCGAACCCCCGGGCGGCGCTCCACACCTGCAACCTGCAAGTTCAGTTGATGGAGCAGGTCTATCTGGCAGTAAAGTTGGAGGAGTTCCACGGGCACGCACTCAACCGCGGGTGGATGAACCTCTTCCGGCGCTGGACATCTTCGGCCACCTTCCGCCTGTTCTGGACCACCCTGTGCGGCATGTACAGCCAGCAATTCGTGCGATTCGCGGAACAGCATCTCAATCTGTCGATTGACACGGTTGCGCGCCTGGAGCCACTCGGCACGACCAGCGATCTGTCCTCGCTGTTTCGCGAACTGTCAATCGAATGGGGATCGGTCCCGGATTACGCGCACACCTTCATGCAAGTGCTCGCACACCCCTTACCCCTGGAGGAAGTGACGGACAAGCCCCCACGACTCGCGGCCTGGCAAATGCGCCTCCCGGCGCTCGAGTCGCAGGCAGGACCAGTCGGTCCTGGGGAAATCCTGGCGGTGGTCACAGCCACCCGCTTGTCGGTCACAGGACACCGACTTGGCTTGTATGGATGGGTCCGCCCGGCCTATCGTGGACTGGGTCTTGGACACCGCCTGTTCGCACGGGCCATAACCGAGCTCACCGAGGCATACCCCGGACACAACCTGAGTGTCGACTTGGGCCCTGACACCCCCACCTGGGCCGGCACGTCGATTCGCAATATCGGATGGCTCCGGTTCTATGAACAGTTGGGGTTTACACGAGATCGATCAGACCCCACCCGCTTCCAGATGACGCGGATCCTGAGGTAACGGAGGAGAGCCAGGCGGCCTGAGCATGAACCAGTCCACGATCCGAGTGGATCAACCGAGCTCGTCGACCGGGCTGTCACGGATAGGACAGGGCGGAAAGGATTATCACACCACGTGCGGCTGAAGCGGCCCGATGAGCGCACGGACCCCCAGGAGGAGACGGTCGACACTGAAGGGTTTTTCGAGTGTGCCATGCGCGCCGAAGATCGCGGCAATTTTGAGAATATCGTATCCTTGCACCGCCTGCCCCGAAATGGCCAAGACCTTCACAGGCGCTTGCTGGCTGTGCAAGCGGAGAATGGTTTCCAAGCCGTCGTGGACGGGCAAATAGATGTCGAGAATGACGAGATCAGGAGACTCTCGCTGTATGGTCCGCAGGGCCTGCCGTCCGTCCGCAGCCTCGATGACCCGGTAGCCTTCCAGCTCGAGAACAGTCCGTAACCACCGGCACACCTTCTCGTCGTCGTCCGCAACCAGAATCAGCGCCACCGGCACCTCACTTCGGCGTCAGGCACAATCTTCCGTAGAGAACCCTCCGGTCGGCAAGGTTCTGGCGTACAGGGTCGCAACCTGCGAACGTCGCGTGATTCCCAACTTGGAATAGATATTGGAGATATAGTTTTTGACCGTTTTATCGGAGAGCGAGAGGGCCAGGGCAATCTCCTTGTTCGTCTTACCCTCGGCCACCAGAGGGAATAATCGCCGTTCCTGTGGCGACAATTCACCCATACACGCCGTAGACAGGCCATTGGCCATTTCCCGCACTTCCATCAAGACCATGTTGATCAACTGTGATGCGGGGACGAGACAGCCACCCGCCACTCTGCGCATGACGATCCGCCACATGGCTGCCGGCGTATCTTTCAAGACATACCCTTGTGCACCCGCCGCGATCGCTTCGCGGATCAACGCGGAGTCATCATACACGCTGAGAATCAGCACCTTACTACCCGGCATGCGGGCAAGAAGCCGACGGCAGGCTTGCACACCCGAGCCATCCGGCAGACTGATATCCAGCAACACCAGGTCTGGCGTCAGCCGCTCCACGAGTTGGAGCCCCTCCATCACCGACCCCGCCTCCCCAACAATACGAAATTCCCCCATTCGATTGAATTGCTCCCGCAGTCCAAGGCGGGCCATACGACTATCATCAATCAAAACAATACGATACAAATACTGCCCATCCATGGTCCTTGTCCTCGGTCGAAAGATGACGTGGCCATTGTGCCGCATATAGTCTCGGCGGAGCAGGCATGTAGGAATATCGGCAGAAGGTGTATTTGATTGTCGGCGTTCAGCTGACAGTGATGAGACGTACGAACGAACCCTGAGGGGGGAAAGAGAGCCGCTCAGTCGATGAGTCGCGCCTCGATGGCGTACCGGATCAACTCGCCGGTGCTCTCACACGACAGCTTTTCCAAGATTCTGGCCCGATAGGTACTAATGGTTTTCACGCTGAGGTGCAGCTCTTCCGCGATCATGGACACCGACTTGCCTTGTCCCAACAATCGAAGCACTTGCAGTTCGCGATCCGACAGTCGTGCATGCAGCGATTCGTCCGAGCCGGTTTCGAGGGCGCTCGCCATCTGCTCGGCTAACGCCGCAGTAATGTACCGGCCTCCCTGCAACACTCGCATGACGGCCGCCAGCAATTCGGAGGGCGCGCTCTGTTTGGTCAAATAGCCCGATGCCCCGGCCTTAATCGCTCGCATCGCAAACTCTTTTTCCGGATAGAGACTCAACATGAGCACCGGCAGACGGGGTTGGAGCAGTTTGGCTTCCTTCAACACCTCCAACCCGTGCTTGTCAGGAAGGGCAATATCCAAGACCATCAGATCCCATGGTTGACGGCGAACCGCATCCAAGGCCTCTTCGCCGGTGCGGACTTCACAGATATCGGAGCACAGTTGCTCCTCCTCCAACAATTCGCGCACTCCCCTTCTCACGATGGGATGATCATCCGCAAGCAGGCATCGCCATCTATTCATGGACCGGTTTCCTCCGTCGTGAAGCTGGTGCCGTGACTCCTCCCGCGGGTGTGTGTGTCGAGGGGCCAACCGGAATGCGGACCTGAACCGTCGTGCCGGCATCGGTTCCGGAGCTGATCTCCACGTGACCAGCCAGGATCTCCACCCGCTCACGGATGCCCCGCAGCCCGAATCCGCCCATCGGGGAGAGTCTCCCGACATCGAATCCCACGCCATCGTCCTTCACCGTCAGTCGCCATTCCTGCGGACTCCGCTGCACAACAATGGACACAGCGGTGGCATACGCATGCCGGACCACATTCGTCAGCAGTTCCTGAACGATTCGATAGAAGGCCGTCTCTAACGTCGGATGACGGGCGGCGCGGCGGTCTTCCTGCTCGAACACCAGGGAACAGCGTAAGCCGGTGCGCGCCTGCACGTCCGCAGTCATCGCCTCCAAACCGGCCTTCAATCCGAGTTCTTCCAGCACGGGAGGACGCAGTACTTTGACGATCTGACGCAGGCGGGTAAATAGCAGATCGGTCGTATCCAGAGCACGCGCCAGACGATCCTGTCCCCGCTCACCCGCCGCACGGGATCGTGCGGCGCTGCGCTTCACCGATGTCAGATCAAACTTGAGTGAGGTCAGCAATTGTCCGAACTCATCGTGCAATTCGCGAGACAAGCGGCGACGTTCATTGGACTCCACCATGTGCAGCTCCTGCGACATGGCCTGAAATCGTCGGTAGGCGTCTTCCAGCGACGCATAGGCTCGGCGAGGACCCGTGACATCGATCATCGCCCCGATCATTCGTATGGCAACACCTGCGTCGTTCCGGACGATATGCGCCCGGTCCAGAAAGTAACCGTAGGTGCCGTCGGCCAGATGAAACCGGTACTCGGCTGAGAAGGAGCTCACATCTGTCTGAATGGCATTGCCGGCAATGTCCAGAATCCGGTCTTTGTCATCAGGATGCAGGCGACTGGTCCATGCCTCAACACTCGGTTCCGTGCGAGGGTCATAACCAAACTTCTCGCACGCATTGGGACTCCACCAATGATGCCCGGTGAGCAGATCCCAATCCCATAAGTAATCATTGGTGGCCTGCGCCACGAGTCGAAACCGCTCTTCACTGGACCGGAGAAGGGCCTCTGTCTGTTTGCGTTCGCTGATGTCCCGACCAACGCCGCTGATCCCGACAATCCGGCCGTGCAAGTCTGCGAAGGGTGCGCCATTCCAATGATACAGAATCGCCCGGCCGTCTTTCGTCAGGAGATGGCCTTCCAACTCCGCATATCCGGCCTCAAACGCCCGCCGGATCGCCGCGCTGGTCTGCTCAGCTTCTGTGGGGGGCACCATCTCGAGGGCAGGCTTTCCCAGCAACTCGTCGTGCGTATATCCCGTCACCGTTTCCAATCGACGATTCCACCTGCTGAGACGCCCCTCGAGATCCAACCCGAAGATCACATCGGGCACCGTTTCCATAATGGTCTGAAGGTTGCCCAATGCTTCGGCCCGCTCGCGTTCCACCTGCTTGCGCTCGGTGATATCGGTGATAGTTCCCACCATGCGCAGCGATTGGCCGTTCGCATCTCTGGCCACGACTTTGCCGCGATCGAGATACCACCGGTATTCACCGGATTTGTGGCGCAAGCGGAGTTCGAGCTCCTTCACAGGCGTGCGACCATCAAAATGAGCCTGCAACACCGCTGTCAGACGCGACAGATCATCCGGATGCACAATCGTATAAAAGAACGCGGTTGATCCGGGAACCTCCTCAGGCAAATAGCCCAGGAGTCGAATCCACTGCGGACTGAAGTAGACGGCATCGGTCCGCACGTTCCAGTCCCAGAGGCCTTCGTTCGTCGCCTCAATGGCGAAGTGGAACCGCTCTTCACTGATGCGTAACGCCCCCTCCGCCCGTTTCCGTTCGGTCAGATCAGTATGCGACCCGAGCAGCCGGACCCTCCTCCCGTCGGGTTCCTCGACAAACGAGGCCCGTGCGGAGATCCAACAGTAGGAACCATCCTTTCGGCGCAACCGAAACTCCTGCTCATAGGGGCCTTTTGGATTGGTGCGATAGTTCTGCACATAGGCCAGAGCCCGGTCGTGGTCGTCAGGGTGCAGCCGTGACTCCCATTCCTCAAGCCGGCCGGCGATTTCCTGGCTTGCGTATCCGAGCTGCTGCGCCCATTCGTCTGAGAAAAACACCTCATTGGTTTCGGTATTCCAATCCCAGAGTCCCGTGCCGGACGCCCGAAGCGCCTGCCGGAGTTTCTCCTGCGTGTGTGCCAGGGCCTGTTCCGCCTGTTTACGCTCGGTGATATCCCGCACAAAGGCGCAATGACATTCGACCTGGTTGTACTGAATGAGCATCACACTCACTTCGATCGGAATGAGCCGGCCGTCCTTGGCCCGGTGCAGACTCTCGAAGGAGTCTCTGCCTCGTCGCCGCATGTCCGCCCAAAACGACGGCCATTGGTCGGCCTGAAATTCCGGATTGATGTCGTGGACCGTCATGCGACGAAACTCGTCTTTCGTATAGCCCAGCATGTCGCAGGCGGCGTCGTTCACATCCAGCAGCTCCGCACCAACCCCCACCCAGTACATCGCCTCCGTGGCATGATCGATCGTGTACTTGGCAAGCTGCAGCGCCTCTTCCGTCCGTTTGCGTTCGGTGATGTCCTGCACCATGGCTAGCGTATGCCGCGCACGCCCCGACTCATCCCGGATGACCGAGAGTCCCACCTGCGCCCAGACGATTTCTCCATCTTTTCTGATGTATCGCTTCTCAAAAACATCGCCCTCGGCGGTCCCTTCCACCAGGTTCTTGATTCGTTCAAGATTCTGCCCCAGATCATCGGGATGCGTGAGCGATTGGAAGGTGCGGGTCAACAGTTCCTCATCGGAGTACCCAAGGATCGTACAGAGCCGCTGATTGACTTCCTCAATACGGCCACTCAAGTCGGCAATCGACATCCCGACCGTCGCATTACGATAGGCGGCACGGAACCGTTCTTCGCTCTTTCTGAGCTGCTGCTCGGCAAGATGCCGCCCTAACTCACTACCGGCGCGACCGGCTCCCATGCGCAGCAGCGACTCTGTCCTCTCCGGATCCTTCAACGATGTCCTGGCAAGTATGGCAATCCAGCCGATGGGCTCACCGGTCGGCGAAGGAAGCGTCAGGGCCATGTATGACTCGATGGAGAGCTGTCGAAGAAGGTTATCCTGCGGAAATGCGGCTTGCACGGCACTCGGGTAGTGGCAGAAGCCTTCACTCAATACATGTTCGCAGGGCGTCCCGGTGAGGTCATATTCCAAGGTTTCCGCAGTCCATCCGGCCCGCAGCCGGCGACCGTTTTGGCGCGTCGGCCCGGCAGGGGACGAATACAGAACGCGTATGCCGCGCCGATCGAGTGCCCCAGCGTCGTGACGAGCTCCTGGAGAAAGTCCAGCCCGGTGGACCGGCTACTCCCTGCCATGAGGTGAAACATCTCGTCGCCGTATATCTGTTTCTCACCGAAGGCTGGTCGATCACACCGCCTCATCCGGAGTTCCAACAGCGCCGCGGCCTGTCGAGCCAACCGTCGCAGAGCCTGGCACTGCTCGTCGGTGGCCCTGCGGGGCACCGTATCCATCACGGCGATGGCTCCGATAGCATGCCCGTCGGGGGTGAGTATTGGCGTGCCACAGTAAAATCTGACTCGCGGGCTCGCTGAGACCAACGGATGGGAGGAGAAGCGCGGATCGGATTGCACATCCTCGATCACTAGCAGGTCTTTGGTATCGATGGTGTGCGAGCAGAGCCCGGCCGAACGGACGGTCTGGGTCATACCCAGGCCGACTTCGGCCTTGAACCATTCCCGGTCGTGGTCGATGAACGACATGACGGCGATCGGTGCGCTGCACAGCGCCGCAGCCAGATGCACCAAGTCATCGAACGCAGGGTCGGGCGGAGAGTCGAGAATACGATAGCGCGTTAACGCATCTACGCGCGCAATTTCATCTGAAGGCGGGGCGTGCGTCGCCATACGTGCGCTCCCACGCGCATACAACTTAAGGTGTTGTGTGTACTGATTTCGCCCAGAGTCTTACCACAAATGTCCCGCATGGACTAGGGCCATCCAACACGGGCTTGGCGCCAGTCGCAGGCCGCGCTCGCCCGTGAGGCGCGCGGTATCAGGACCAGGCAGGAATTGCGGTGCCATCGGCCATGCGCCAATGGGGAGCCCAGACCAGCGCAACGAGTTTGACGGCGATGTTCGTCTTGCTGGGCTTGAGACTGAGGCGGTCGAGCGTCTCCATCAGCGGATCGGTCGCCGCGGCTAACGCCGCGGTTTCGGCGTTGAACTGCGCTTCCAGATCCGACAACTGCTGTTGCAGCGCCGCCACATTCTCTTCAGCGTGACTCACGTCCTTCGACTCTTTCATGGCCCGGCCTGCACCACGAATCGCCGTCGTCGCCTTGCCGAGGTTGGTCGCACTGATCGTCTTCCGTCCGAGAAACGCTCCCAGAATCGTCGCGCCGACGGAGATCGCCGCTTGCAACTGACTGCTTCGGGATTCGGCCTGTTGCCGCTCGACCATCTGCTCCGCACGCCGGATGCGATCCTGAACGGCCGCGATTTTGGGCGCGTATTTTTTACGCAGGCTGTCGCTGTGCTGATCACGTTGCTCACGCCCGGCTTGCTGGAGTCGCACACGAAATTCGCGTTCCGATTCGCCGGCACGCGAGAGAGCACTGGCACTCGGGCTCCGAAAGAGTTCCAGTTTTTGCGTTCGGAACACCCAGCCCGAGAAGTCAGCCTTCCACAGTTCATACTGTTTCGCCTGACTCGCGATGCCGGGGAGCGGTTCAAATCTGGCGCCAGCGGCCGGCTCTCGTTCCAGATCGGCCAAGGCCATCTCCGCCGTGTGAGCCTGTTCCCACTCAACCGGCACCGGGCCGGTGCCGATCACCGCGAGACGCATGAGGTCACTCGAGGTATCGATCGCCAACTTGTTGTCCACAAACCGCACCTGCGCCGCGCCGAACACCATGGGCTGATAGACGAGTTCGGACTTCGCCGGTTGCGTGCCCCGCAAGGGAAGAAAAAATTGCGGCACGGCGGGTGGAACGATTGGACGGGACGCGGTCACGCCCGCCCCTTGGTGCATGGCTCGCGCCTCTCCCGCCGACTCGCCAGCCGCTTGTGGCGGAGTACCGGCCGGGCTTGCGCTTCGCACCGGCCCCATCAGTTGTTTGATTTGCGTACGAGTCAGCGGCCCCCGCAGGTATGACAACGTCCACCGGGTTTGAAAAACCTCCGGAGCGTCCTCATGCACGTTATTCAAGAGAAAGACCCGGTTCCCAAGTCCAGCCAGCGTCTGCTCCATCTGTTGACGGTCGAATTTCTTGCCACTGCTGGCAGCCGCACCCTCCAGCCCTTCGATTACCCGCGCCTTGTCGCGCTCCGTTTGTAGCCGGCCGATAAACCACGTACCGGTATTGGCTAACCCCTTGTAATCAAGATCGACCGGATTCTGCGTGGCCAGCACCACCCCCAACCCGAATGCCCGCGCCTGCTTGAGCAACGTCAACAGGGGCGCCTTGGAGGGAGGATTGGCCACCGGCGGAAAGTAGCCAAAAATTTCGTCCATGTAGAGGATCGCCCGCAGACTGGTCGTGCCGGATTGCGAACGCACCCAGCCCAACGTCTGATTCAGCAACAACGACACGAAGAACATACGCTCGGCGTCAGTCAAATGGGCAATCGAAAAAATCGCGATGCGCGGCTTGCCGGATGCCCCATAGAGCATCTGTCCGACGTCCAGCGGTTCCCCTTCCATCCAGGCCGAGAACCCGGGCGCCGCCAGCAAATTATTCAGCTGCATGGCCAAACCGAACCGTTCTTTCGAGGGGAAAAATGATTCCAGGTCGAGCACGCCAACTTTCGTCATCGGCGGCGCCTGAATCTGATGAATGAGGGCGGCCAGATCCAGGTCTCGCCCCGCCCGCCAGGCGCTATCGAGAATCGAAGAGAGGAGAATATGCTCGCGGCTCTTAATCGGATCGGCCTGCAGACCGATTAGTCCCAGGAGACTGGTCACCGTTGTGCCGATCCGTTCGCGCAGAAGTTCGGCATCACCCAGCATTTCGGGCGGCGGTGCGGCAAACGATTTGAGAATCGACACGGGCAACCCCGCAGTGCTCCCCGGCGTGTAGATGGCGAAGTCGGCAGCATCCCGCAATTTCTGAATACGCGCCGCGCTCTGCCCCCATTCACCCAGCCCCTTCTCCCAGAGTGCCGCCTGCTGCGCGGCATAGTCGTCCGGTGTCAGGCCTTTTTTGCGCGCATCCTCTTCATTGATCCAAGGCGCAAAGTCCTCACCCCGCAACTGCGGAAACGTGAGCAGCAGGTTCGCGAGGTCTCCCTTGGGATCAATGACAATCGCGGGAATGCCGTCGATTGCGGCTTCTTCCAGCAGCCCGACACAGAGACCCGTCTTGCCGCTTCCCGTCATGCCGACGCACACTGCGTGAGTCACCAGATCCTTGGAGTCATACAGCAGCCACCCGGGATTGGCTTTCTTCGCAGCCAGATCGTACGGTCGGCCAAGATAGAACACTCCGAGTTTTTCAAAGTCAGCGGCCCCTGCACCCGACGGATCTGGCACGGATGCAACGGGGGCGCTGTCGGTCGTGACCACGGGTTTGGCCTTCGTCTCTTTCTTTTTCGGCGGCATAGATGATCCCCCAGTGGAGCCAGCAGGAATCGCGAAAACAATGCAGGAAGTCGACCGGCATTCTAGTAAGCAGGACCAAGGACTGCAAGCCATTCGCGCGTCGGTCGCCACGTGACAACCGGTCCTCCGATTCACCACTCGCGCATCAATTCAGTTGCGAAACCGGTTGGCGCACTGGCAGGATGCGGCCGGTATGCATCGTTGTTGGATCATCTCGCTCGCGCTGGCCCTCTTCGCGCTTCCCAGTTTGGCCCTGGCCGAATCTCCACCCCAGAGCGTGCACTGGGGCGCCATCGCCTTTCCAGACCATGACCCCACCTTGACCTTAAGCACGGCTGTGCTGGATCGCTTCACGGAATTCGACGGCGCAGGGAAACGCTACAACGATATTCACCAGACGATGGGCTTCAACTTTTTTACAGTGAGCTGGACGAAGCCCCTCACACAGTTGCCCGGTTGGAATCTCAATCTCACGGCGGGCGGCGGACCGACCAGGGATGGCCCCAGCCGGTTCCTACAGAATGATGTCGTCCACAAGTTGCGCGGCTTTGACCCGGTGCCGGTCGGTGAGAAACGTGACGCCAACGACTTCATGCTGAGCGGGACCATGACGCGCTGGTTCGGCATTCTGGGCACCAGCGACGTCTTTTTTGCGGGAGTGGGCGGGGCCGGCGGCTCGCTGTATTACGAACCCTACGTACAAGCCGGCTTTCGACGTCTGGCCATCCTAGGCGTGATCCCTCTCGTCGGCGACTACCTGCGTGTCTCGGGGCTGGCACGATACGGCCGTCCCTACAGCGGCGCCGCATTTCATCAAGTCGCCCCGCAATCCTATCTGGGGCAGGCGTCAGTTGGATTAGGGAACTATCATCACTGGAAGGATTCGACGCCCTGGGAAATCGAACTGGCCGTCACCGTGGATTCCGGGCTGTTCGTGGATCATCGGGGCGATGCGCTGGAAGAACGGTTCGTCTCACTCGCGCTGCGCTATTCCGCGTTTACGTTCGAAACGTGGAACGATCTCATCAACCAGAAAGACTACGGGCCGACCTTCGGTGCCCGCCTGACACTGGACCTCCTCTATATGTATGACCGCTGGTTCCATTGACGGTCGGCCCCGGTCACGGTCAGCGCCACACTCAAACCCTCGCTCAGCGTTACCGTAGAATCCCCACAAACCACAGCAGTACCAAGAGGCTGGCCGGTACGCCCAATAACCAGAGGATAAACCCTTTCCCCATCGGTCCCATGTAACACCTCCTTACACACTCAGGCTCACGGCAACAAGGCGGCCGCCGCCAGTTCGCGATTCAACGCGGCAATCATCTTGAGATGCGCGCTCCGATCTTCCCGAAGATCCGCCGCAAATAGGTCAGCGTGCTTACGCTGCAACACCTGCCCGAACTGCTCTTGCCTGCTGACGGGAATGTCATAGAGCGCGGCCAGCGCACTCACATATTGCCCAGTTCCGGTCGCCGCTTCCTGGCGCAGGTTTTCGTAGGCGACACCTGCGAACAGATTGATCTTCTGCTCCTTCCGCACCATTCCATCTGCGGTGAAGAGTTCGTTCGGGCTCGTGCTGGAGAAAAAATTGACGGTCGTATCGACCGTGGCTTTGGTGGTGTTACACGCCGCAAACATCAAGCCGGCAGCCCCAATACAGAGGCCCACTCCCAGGTTTTGAATTGATCCGGTTGGCTTCATATTGACCTCCTTCCGTCTCGACGCCTGTGCAGTGAATCATCTGCTGAACGCAGGCTCCTCTTCACTTGTAGTCGATCAACTCAAACGGCGAGCCTAGCAATTCCCCTGGGAAAGGGAGCGGAAAGGCCCTAGCGAGATCACTTAGCTGGGGAATGAACGGTAGAGCAGCGAGACGCGGGAACCGCTGGGCAGACCGAGGAGGGCAGAGCAGGGAAGAAGCCTACGAGGGAGCCTTCACCATTCTTTAAACACCACGAATACGGCACCGATCATCATGCCGAAGCCGACCAGGTAGTTCCATTTGAGCTCTTCCTTGAGATAGACGACTGAGAAGACGCAAAACACGATGAGCGTGATGACTTCCTGAATCGTCTTCAACTGAGCCGCGGTGAATTCATAATGACCGATCCGATTGGCCGGCACCTGGAAACAGTACTCCACAAACGCGATGCCCCAACTCGCCAGAATCGCGATCCACAGCGGCGACTCCTTGTACTTCAAATGTCCATACCAGGCGAAGGTCATGAAGATGTTGGAGATGGTGAGTAGCAGGATGGTGTGCATGGGCCTCCTTCGCGAGAAAAGGCTAACTGTGCTCTCGATGCGACTCCGCCATTTTACGAGCTAGGATGTCGATCAACTCGCCGAACGTCAGATCGCGCGCTAAAAACCGCTCACAACGTAACGAAACATCATATTTCTGCTCCAGAACGCGGATGAATTCGACACTAGACATTGAGTCAAACGTATCCATGAGGAGCTGTTCTTGAAATCTGTCTTGAGGCGAAAGGCCGTCGAGAGGTATCGGCACGTGCTGCGAGAGAATTTCACGAACGTCTCTGGCGAGTTGCGCTCTCAACGTAGAGTCACCGAAGTGGGCTCGCCCGAATTCGTGATGAGTGAACTGCACTCTGGCATTAAGTAACTCCGTCACTTTCCGTACATTCTTGCCTCGGATATACAGCTGGCGAGCCCACACACCTATAACCAGGACCAGAACGAGAGTCCATAGCCAGAGGTCTTTCATCCAGAGACCTACACCCCCGCTTCTTTCAACACCTGTCCCGTATACGACCGCTTCACCTTGGCGATCTCCTTCGGCGGGCCTTCTGCCACTATTTCTCCGCCACGGTCGCCGCCTTCAGGCCCCAGGTCGATGACCCAGTCTGCATTGCGGATCATGTCGAGATTGTGTTCGATCACCAGGACGGTGTTGCCGGTTTCGACCAGACGGTCGAGCACGTCCAGCAGACGTTGCGTGTCGGCGAAATGCAGGCCAGTCGTCGGCTCATCGAGAATGTACATGGTGCGGCCAGTGGGTCGCTTGGAAAGTTCGCGCGAGAGTTTCACGCGTTGGGCTTCGCCACCGGAGAGGGTGGTAGCTGACTGTCCGAGCTTCACATAGTGGAGCCCGACATCGTGCAGTGTCTGCAGTTTTGCCTTGATGTAGGGAATGTTTTCGAAAAACTCCAGCGCGTCGTCAACCGTCATGTTCAACACATCGGCGATGCTGCGGCCCTTGTACTGAATGTCCAGGGTTTCCCGGTTGTAGCGCTGCCCTTTACACACCTCACACGTGACGTAGACGTCGGGCAGGAAATGCATTTCGATTTTGATCAGCCCATCGCCCTGGCAGGCTTCGCAGCGCCCGCCTTTGACGTTGAAGCTGTAGCGCCCTGGTTTGTACCCGCGCACCCGTGACTCCGGCAGATTCGAGAAGAGATCCCGAATGAAGGTGAACAAGCCGGTGTAGGTGGCCGGATTGGATCGGGGCGTACGCCCGATGGGCGACTGGTCGATGTCGATGATCTTGTCCAGCGCCTCGACGCCCTTCAGGTCCTTGCATCCATCGATCTTCGGTTTCTTCTGATAGAGCAGCTGCGAGAGCGAATGGAACAACACTTCGAGCACCAGCGTGCTCTTTCCCGATCCTGACACCCCGGTCACGCAGGTGAACAATCCCAACGGCACATTGAGGGTGACATTCTTCAGATTGTGTTTTTTGGCACCGACGACCGTCAGGAAACCTTTTGGCTTTCGTGTGCGCTTCGGGAGCGACACCATCTGCGCGCCGCGCAGGTACATGCCCGTCAGCGAGTCTGGATTGGCCATCACCTGTTTGGGCGTACCTTGGGCAATGATTTTCCCGCCATGGGTGCCGGCGCCAGGTCCCAGATCGAGGATGTAATCGGCAGCCTGCATGGTCTCGGCATCATGCTCGACGACGATCACCGTGTTGCCGAGATCGCGAAGCCGAAGCAGGGTCTGCAACAACCGACGATTGTCCCGCTGATGCAGACCGATCGACGGTTCATCAAGGATGTACAGCACGCCCACCAGCCCCGAGCCGATCTGCGTGGCAAGGCGAATCCGCTGCCCTTCGCCACCGGACAAGGTGGCCGCGGGACGATCCAAGGTCAGATAGTCCAGCCCGACATTGACGAGAAAGCCCAACCGCTCCCGAATTTCTTTCAAGATCCGGTGCGCAATCACCAATTCGCGTTCGGAGAACTTGAGCCCAGCAAAAAAGTCCGCCGCCGCCCGCACCGAGAGCCCCGTCACTTCGGCAATGGATTGCTTGGCAATCTTCACGGCCAGACTTTCCGGCTTGAGCCGCGCGCCCTGGCAACTCTCACAGCGTTCCAGTAACGTGAAGTCTTCGTCCTCGGATGCGCCCGGCGCCATCGCATACCCAATGCCATCGCACGCCGGACAGGCGCCATGCGGGCTGTTGAAAGAAAACACGCGGGGCGTAATCTCGGGATAACTCACCCCGCACTTAATGCAGGCGAGTTTATCGCTGTACACGTGCAGCTTGCCTGGCTCCGTGAGCACCCCGACGAGTCCGCCCGCCAATTTCAAGGACGTTTCAACGGAATCCGCCACGCGACGCATCAGCGCATCACCGGGCTTCATCACCAATCGATCCACCACGATTTCAATGTTGTGTTTCTTCTGCTTATCGAGAACGATCTCGTCGCCGAGGTCGACGATTTCCCCGTTGATCCGCGCCCGGACAAAGCCGGCCTTGCGCATCTCCAATAATTCTTTCCGATACTCGCCCTTCCTCCCCCGGACAATGGGCGAAAGAATCTGGAACTTGGCACCTTCCGGCAGTTCACAGATCGCATCCACCATCTGCTGCACCGTCTGCGCGGTGATTTCCTGGCCGCACTGAAAACAATACGGATGGCCGACACGTGCAAACAGCAAGCGGAGATAGTCGTAGATTTCGGTGACGGTCCCGACGGTGGAGCGGGGATTGTGGCTGGTACTCTTCTGTTCGATGGAAATGGCGGGCGAGAGCCCCTCGATGGAATCCACATCGGGCTTGCCCATCTGTTCAAGGAACTGCCGGGCATAGGCCGACAGCGACTCCACATATCGCCGCTGACCTTCGGCATAGATGGTATCGAAGGCTAGGGAGGACTTCCCCGACCCGCTCAGACCGGTGATGACGACGAGTTTGTCTCGTGGAATCTCGACATCGAGGTTCTTTAGATTGTGTTCACGGGCGCCTTTGACGACAATGGTATTGCTCATAAGGGCGGGATTATACCATGCCCCCTCCAGCGGTCTCGTCCCCGTTTCCCCACACCATACCCCTCAAGATCTGACCGCCGCGGAGGCCATCCAGCACGATCCGCCGCGTCAGCACTCCGGCAGTTTAGTTTTTCGCCAGACCTGCCGATAGGAAGGTGCGGGCACTTCCGCACCCGTACCACAACCTTCCACGATTGTTCGGCCACTATGCATGACGTGCTGAGCCTCTTTAAGCGCAACATCAATCAACTCTTTGGTATTACGGTTGATATCCTCAACGTCGGCCGCTCGCTCCAGCAACTGTCCCTCTCCATGCAAATCCTGGCGAATAACGGCGTGGTCCAGGCAGCCAAGATTCAAGGGGGCAAGGGCCGGCCAATGCTGGCACTCGTCGAAATCCTCAACAATACCCCTAAGGAAATCCGCCCGGAAGTCGCCGCGCTTGAGCACCTCTGCGCCGGATTGGCTAAGGTCACCGCCAGCAGTTCGAATATCGTCTGGCGCTATCATCAATTGATCGCCAGTCTGCTGTCCGCCATGGCTCATGGGGAACACTCGGCATCCTCCAACGGCCTGGACTCGTTATCGCACCTGCGCTTCACCACGTCCGCCGATATCGCCCAACTGACCCAGCATCCGTCATTTGCCGCAGCCGGAGCACTTGAACGTGAAAATCGTCAGTTCGTGGTGAACCTCTGCCAGGCCAATCTCACGGAATTGCACGAGCGGCTCAAAGATGCCTTGCGCTGTCTTGGGGAAACTCAACAGGCCCTGGGCGGGTTGAAAACGATCGGACTGACCGCTCGGTACATGGCCTTCTGCATCGCCTCCGAAGCGGCCGGCCTCGCAGAGGCCGAAGCCAACTTCAAGAACCTGTCGATGGAAATCACCCGTGTCGTGGATGACCTGGATGAAAAGACGCTCGCCATGAAACGAGCTATTGAACACGGGCAGGAACTGTTAGACCTGCTGCTGAAGGGATACACCTATGCAAAGTAAAGTCTTGTTCCACAAAGACGACCATCAATGGGTGGTCATTGGCCGGGACCCCGAAAAGGACGATCATGTCATCGATACCAACGAATACGCGATCATCCACCGCGGACAAGCCATGCTGTTGGATCCGGGTGGCATCCAGATTTTCCCTCAAGTCCTGGCAGAACTGGCCAAATACGTCCGGATGCAGGATATCAAGGTGATCTTTGCCAGCCACCAGGACCCGGACATCTGCTCGTCACTGGCCATGTGGCTCGACATGAACCCGGCGATCAAGACCTATTGTTCCTGGCTGTGGACAGGCTTCGTCAGCCACTTCAGCACGGGTGCCGTGATCACGCTCAACCCCATTCCGGATGACGGCATGCGCATTCGCATCGGAGAAGACGGGCCTGAAGTCGAAGCGGTGCCGGCCCACTATTGCCATTCGTCAGGCAACTTTTCGCTCTACGACCCGATCGCGGGCATTCTGTTTTCCGGCGACATCGGGTCGGCCCTCGTGCCCAATCACGAGGCAAGCCTGGTGGTCACTGACTTCGATCAACATATCCAATATATGCGTGGCTTCCATCTCCGGTGGATGCCGTCCACCACGGCGCTCCGCGGGTGGGTCCAGCGGGTTCGCGCAATCAAGCCTCGGATGATCTGCCCGCAGCACGGCTCGATCTTCGAGGGAGACAACGTCGGCAGGCTGCTTGATTGGCTGGAGAGCCTCGAAGTCGGTCAATGGAAAGGGGCCGCGCCCAAGTCCGAGACCCGCGCAGCGGCCTGATCGCCCCGGCACTCTTCTCGACATCTGCTCGTACCAACGCTGCACCTGCTCCGCGACCTTGACAACGGGCAAAAGCGGGTGCTACCACCCTCCCATGGTGCGGGCAGAACAATCCTCCATAACCGAACCGGCTGAAGGGGCGGCGAAAGCCGTCTCGACGTGGTCCGGACAGGCACGTGAACAGGCCGTCCAACGCATGTTCACGGCCATCGCGGGCGTCTACGATCTGAACAACACCCTGCTGAGTTTCGGACTTCACCACCATTGGAAGCGTCTCACAGCCTCGTACGTGCCAACTGTCACCAACGGCCGGGCGCTCGATATCGGCGCTGGAACGGCCGACCTCGCACTTCTGGTCGAACCGAAGATGGGGGAACAGGGTCACGTGGTGGCCTCGGATTTGAACCATGCCATGTTGGCCGAAGGGCTTCGCAAGGTGATGGGACGAGGACTTGGCGACCGGATTACCTGCTTGCAAGCCAACGCCGAGCAACTGGGGTTTCCCGACGACACGTTCCACGCGGTCACCACGGGGTTCTGTATGCGGAACGTGGGCAACCTGACTCAGGCCTTTACCGAAATCCGGCGGGTGCTGCGTCCCGGCGGCCAATTTGTGTGCCTGGAGTTTTCCCGGCCCGCGTATGGCTGGCTGCGAGCGCTCTATGATTGGTATTCCTTCCGCTTGCTCCCATGGATCGGCACGAAGGTGGCGCGGGACCAAACCGGGGTGTACGAATACCTTCCGGCATCAATTCGCACGTTTCCCGACCAGGAACGGCTGGCAACCCTGTTGCGTGACGCGGGATTCCGCCAGGTTGAATACCGCAACCTCACCGGGGGCATCGTCGCCATTCACATTGCCACCAAATAGCGGCGGAGAAGTGCTGAGTGATGCGTCTTACGTGCTGAATTCGCCATCGTCATCTTCACGTCACACCCCATCATTCAAGACGCACAACTGTTCTATGCAATCCGTCCTCTACATTTTTCTGCCCTGCAAGAAGGTCTACCCGATCGGCGTGACCTATCTTGCGGACTTCATTCACCGACGGAAGCCGGAGGTGCGGCAACGCATTCTTGACCTCTCGCTGTTCCCGGAGTCGCAGCGCACTCAGGCGATTCGGGATGCTGCGCTGGACTTCAAACCTGATTTGGTCTGCTTTTCGTGGCGGGACATTCAGATTTTTTCCCCCCACGAGGGTGATGCGTCTCTGGAGCATGCGTTCAATTTTTACTTTGCCAGCAACCCCATCAAGCGGGTGGCCGCCTCGTTTGCCGGGCTCAAGCAACTCTACCGCTATTACAGTCACATTCGAGCCAACCTGTCCTACCCCTGGCTGATCCGGAAAGAATTCCCCAAAACCCAGATCATGATCGGCGGGGGCGCATTTACGGCCTTTGCCGATCAATTGATCGAAAAGCTCCCGGAAGGCACCATCGGCATCCTGGGCGAAGGGGAGGATGCGATTCTCAAGGTGATCAACGGGGATTCGCTTGAGCAAGAACGCTATATCGTTCGCGAGGGGAAACAGATCCGCAAGGGGCAGCAGGGCTCGCCGGCACTGCTGGACGCGCTGACCGTCGACCTCCCCTATCTCACGTCGATCTTCCCCCAACATGCCGCGTACCTGGACGAGTCGATCGGCGTGCAGACGAAACGGGGCTGCCCCTATGATTGTGCCTTCTGCCTCTATCCCTACATCGAAGGCAAGCGGGTGCGGTACCGTCCGCCGGAGATGGTGGTGAAGGATATCTCCCAGCACTATCACCAATGGGGTGCGCGACGATTCTGGTTCACCGACGCCCAGTTTATAACCGGGAAGGAAGCCTACCCCCAATGCACCGAGATTCTCGAGCGCATCCTGAGCGAAAAGCTGGAGATTGAATGGTCTGGTTACATCCGCACCTCGCTGATTACCCCGGAGCTGGCCAAGCTGATGGTGCGATCGGGTGTCGGAGATCTGGAAGTCGCCATCACCTCCGGATCGCAGGAGGTGCTGAACAACCTGCACATGGGCTTCAAGCTGGAACGGCTCTACGACGGCTGCCGATACCTGGCCGAGGCGGGATTCAAGGGGAAGGTCATCCTCAACTATTCACTGAACTCCCCGAAGGAGACCGAAGACAGCCTGCTCCAAAGCGTGGAGTCCTACAAGAAGGTCGCAGCGATCCTGGGTGAGGAACGTGTCTTCCCGTTAATGTTTTTTCTCGGGATCCAACCGAATACGGACTTGGAACATCGGCTGCTGGAAGAGGGCTACCTCTCAAGCGGATATAACCCGCTCATGCTCACACCGACGAGCATCCGCAAATTGCTCTACAATCCGGCGCCGCTCAATAAGCTCATCGCCAAAGCCTGTCTCACGGCCTGGCAACACAAAGAAGGCAGCCGCGACCCTCGGGCCTGGACCGGATCACTTTCTCAAACTGCGGTGCCCGAATCGAAACCAGATCACGCGCACTATGCCGATGCGAATCTGATTCGCGGCATTCAAAACAACTCGGGACGAGACGCGCTTTTGACCCTGGAGGAGATCCTCCGGTCGCGCCGCCCTACTCACCCGAACGCCAGTCAGACGGAAAAGACTGCTGTGAGTCCAACAAGTTAGCCGTTATCCACAGCCCCTGTTCCTGCCGCAGGTTTGCTTGCATTCCCCGAGAACACGGTGCTATCATGCCGCTTCTTTTGGGGTAAAGTTCCATTCAACCGTTTGAATTCTTGGCGGTTCTCTGATCTCTTCCCCCTTATAGAGTGTTTGCCTAGGAGGCGTTTCGATGTACAAGACGATCTATATCCCGGTCGATAATTCCGACCATTCCAATACAGCCGTCGATGTCGGAGTTGAGCTGGCGAAAACTTATGGCTCGAAGATCGTGGGTAGCCATGTCTACGCGGCGAAGATGCACGATAAACGATTCAAGCAGATGGAGGCTGGCCTTCCGGAAGAATATCACGACGAGAAAGAGCTCGACCGCCAGCGCCAAATCCATGACTCGCTGATCACTCGTGGACTCCAAATCATCACGGACTCCTATCTCGACTACGTCGACAAGAAATGTAACGAAGCCAACCTGCCGGTGGAGCGTCGCTCGCTAGAGGGCCGCAACTGGAAAGTCCTGGCGGAAGACATCAACACCAACGCGTACGACCTCGTGATCATGGGAGCCTTGGGGGTCGGAGCCGTCAAGGATAGCGTCATCGGGAGTAACACCGAACGGGTCCTGCGGCGCGTGCGAAATTCCGACATGCTGATCATCAAGCAGCCCCAGCCAATGGGCACCGGCAAAATCGTCGTCGCTGTCGACGGCAGCCCCTACTCTTTCGGTGGGCTCATGACCGGCCTGGCACTCGGCAAAGCGTTCAACGTCCCGGTCGAAGTCATTTCAGCCTTCGATCCCTACTTCCACTATGCCGCATTCCACAGTATCTCCGGCGTATTGAACGAAGAAGCCGGTAAGGTCTTCCGCTTCAAGGAACAGGAAAAGCTGCACGAAGAGGTCATCGACAGCGGATTGGCCAAGATCTACCAGTCGCACCTCGATATTTCCCGCGAAATCGCCCAAGCCGAACAGACCGATGTCAAAACGACCCTACTGGACGGCAAGGCCTTCGAAAAGATCATTCAATACGTGCGAAAAGAGAACCCGTGGCTACTCATCGTCGGCCGCATCGGCGTCCACAGCGATGAAGATATGGACATCGGCAGCAACACGGAAAACCTGCTGCGCGCCGCCGCCTGCAACATTCTGGTGTCGAATCGCAAGTATGTTCCACCCATCGATACACAGGCGGAGTACACGATCGCCTGGACGGAAGAAGCCTTGCGCCGGATGGAACGGATTCCCGTGTTTGCCCGCGGAGTCGCCAAAACCGCCATCCACCGCTACGCGATTGAAAAGGGACACACGATCATCAGCAACACGGTCGTGGATTCCGCTGTCGGCCATATCCTGCCGAAAGGCGCGATGGACGCCATGCGCGCACTGGGTGGGAACCTGGACGCAGCCGGCATTGATCGCGACAAGATGCAAGCCGACGATTCCGTTGCGCAGGATCTGATGGGGTCCACGCTGAGCGGCATGATGACGCAGGTCGTGGAAGAAAAGCCGGCTCATAGCCCCGGCACCCAGGCTTATCTGGACCGTATGAGCCAGAACTACTTTGTCTGTGACGGGTGCGGCTATATCGGCAAAGGCGATACCCCCGTGAAATGTCCCGTGTGTAGTGCCGAAGGGGATCGCTTCAAACAGGTCGACAAATCGATCTTCGAAGCGGCGGCGAAAGCGGAGGGCGGTCTCGAGACCGACGTCGCCTATGACGACATCCCGATGCAGTGGACGAAGGATGCCAAGGAAGCCATTCGCGCGGTTCCCGCTGGATTCCAGCGTCGCCGGGCGAAAGCCAAAATCGAAAAGAGCGCCCGCAAACTCGGCATGACGACCATTACGCTCGAATACGCTGGCCCGATGATTCAGGAGGCAGCTGACGAAGACTACACGCCGATTTTCGCCAACAAAGGCACCGGCACCGCACCCGAGCCGGCAGCAGCGGAAGTGAACGGAACCAGTGCCCCTGCGCCGAACGGCAATGGAGCCTCGGAGACCGAAGCTGTCGCTTCTCCCTATACATGGACACCTGATGCTCAGGGTCGCCTCGACCGTGCTCCAGAAGGGTTCATGCGAGAATGCACCAAGGCCTTGATCGAGAAACACGCCGATAAGATCGGGACTACCGTCATTACGTTGGAAGTCGCAACCGAGGGGATCGAACAAGCCAAGGGGTACATGGCCGATGCCATGAAAACCGGCAATCTCAAGGATATGATTGCCAACCTGACCGGCTCCTCCAAGACCGGGGCGAACCGGTGATGGGAAAGTCATTGCCGGTTCTGAACATCCCGTTCCTCGGCGATAAGCTGGAATCGATTCAGCAACAGATATCCAAGTTCATCTCTCCAACAGCTCCCTCGACGGGGCCGAATGACGGTCGAACCGTTGACGATTTCAAGCCATACCTCGTCGCGCTGAATCTGACCAAGCGGTGCAATCTCAAATGTGATCACTGCTACCTCGACGCCACCACAAAGGCCGGTGGCGGTTCCGATGAGCTCAGCACGGAAGAATGCTTTCGCTTAATCGACCAAATCGCTGAGGTAAACAAGGGCTGCTTGCTAGTCATTACCGGCGGGGAGCCGCTCGTTCGACCTGACATTCTAGACATTGCCCGCCATGCCGTCGGACTCGGCTTTATCGTCGTCTTCGGTACTAATGGCATGTTGATCAATGACCGCATGGCGAAAACCTTAGTCGAAATCGGCGTCATGGGAGTCGGCATCAGCATCGACTCCCTCGATCCCAACAAACATGACGCATTTCGGGGTGTCCCTGGTGCCTTTGCCAGCGCGTTAGCCGGCATCGAAGCCTGCAAGCGCAACGGCCTTCAGTTCCAAGTGCATTTCAGCGCCCAACCGATGAATTACCAAGAGTTGCCACAGGTGGTGGAATGGGCCCACACACTTGGCGCTCGAGTCTTGAACGTGTTCTTCATGGTCTGCACTGGTCGCGGCGAGGAGCTGACCGATATCACCCCGCAGCAGTATGAAGAAGTGTTGGGCTACCTGGTCGACTGCCAGGATCAATACAAGGATATGTTAGTGCGAGCACGGTGCGCGCCCCATTTCAAGCGCCTCGCCTACGAGAAAGATCCCAATTCTCCGCTCACCAAGGCGACAGGGTACATGGGCGGCGGCTGCTTGGCTGGAACCAATTATGCGCGTGTCACACCGAACGGCGAACTGACTCCCTGTCCCTACATGCCGCTCTCGGCCGGGAATGTGCGTGAGGCAAGCTTCGTTGATCTGTGGGAGCGGTCTGACGTGTTCAACTCCTTCCGTTATCCGCAGCTGAAGGGCAAATGCGGAGACTGTGAATATACGGACATCTGCGGCGGGTGCCGCGCCCGTCCTTATGTCGATCATGGTGACTGGCTGGATGAGGACCAGTGGTGCCTCTACACACCCAAGGGTGGTGAGAAAATCAAGGTCGCGTTCAATACGCCGGAAGAGACGGCCGTCGCCTGGGACGAAGCGTCGGAGCTTCGGCTCAGCCGGATCCCCTACTTCCTCCGCGCCATGGTGAAAAAGGGCGTGGAACGACATGCCCGGGAAAACGGCATTGCCCTTATCACCATTGAGTTAATGGAAGAACTCCGGAAAAAACGGTTCGGAAACGACGCACCGGTCTTCAACTTTGACATGAGAGGGAAAGAGTAAGGGACCGGCCTGCCGCAGCGACTGCAGAACTCTTGCTGCTCTCGTCGCCCGCTCCTCACCAATCGACCATGGATTCCGTACAAAGCCTTTTCCTCGATCTCAATCAGCTCATTCCCATCGTCAATCACTGGTTTCACCTGCTGTCCGCTGTCATTTGGATCGGCGGCCTGGCATTTCTCGTGATGGCGGTGACTCCCGGGCTCCGTGAAGGTGGGCTTCCCAAAGAATACATCCGCCCGATCACCGATGCATTCTATCGGCACTACAAGCGTGTAGCGGGCATTCTGCTGGTCGTGCTGCTGTTCACCGGCGGCATCAACCTCCACTACGTCAACCAGATCTTTGTCTCGCAAACCGGCCAAGGTCTCCAGAACCATCCGAAGTACCTCTGGATTTTCTGCATCAAGCTGATCCTGGTCCTCTGTCTTTTGACGCTGTTTTTGTACACGGTCATCTTCAAGTCTGATGAGGATGAAGAAGAGGAAGGCGAGACGTATGAGTCGATCCCCTTCCAACGCGCCGCCCTCTGGATGGGCTTCTTTATCATCCTCTGCGCCGCGGCCATGAAACACTTGCATCAGTAGACACACCTCCGAACCGCAGTCTCCAACCGGCCACAGCTTTCGCCTCCCAGCTACGGCATCGTTTTCAGACGTAGTGCGGCACCTCCCGGAGGCCACTCAAGCTTCTCCCTATACACGCCATTCAAAATCTATTGGCATTCGCCGGCCGATCCAGGTACCCTGCGACCGCGCACATGGCATGTGTGTTGCTAGCTGCTACGTGAGGGGCGCGCGATCCATCGCTCCACCATCGCCGCCCTACTGATTCGCCCAGACTCCTGTCGCTCCGGTTGCCTTGATCCGTCGCGAGGCTGCATGTCCCGAGTCGTTGATCTCGTCCTTCATGAGGAGATGAACCATGCCCATCCGCCTGCACCGTACCTTAGTCCTGACCGCATTCTTGCTCGTAATTTCGCCCCTGCATTGCCGCGCCATCGATCCGGTCACAACCAAAGAACCCGTCTACTCACTGAACCAGGGCTTGTCTCACCAGGAACTGCAGCAGTGGTACCACCTGTCAGCCGGCACTCAGCTGATTCCCTATGATTGGCTCGTCGCGCTGGAAGATGAATCGCTTAACAAAATGTTCGCAGCAACCGGGCTCGTTGCCGACCCGGATCACACCGACAAACTCCCGGTCGGCTTTGCCAAGATCGAGGGGCCGAATGTCCCTGTACCGCAGGCCGGCTTCACCTGTTCGTTTTGTCACACGACTCAGTTCAGCTATAAAGGAAAGCAGTACAGGATTGAAGGTGGCCCCTCGCTCCAATACAACGCGCGCTTTCTCGCCGCCTTCACCAAGCGGCTCGCCGGGCTCGTCCCCGCCGACCTGGCGACATTCGTAAAAACTCTCAAGGCATCCGGGGCACCTGAGCCTTTCAAGACCTTTGCCACTCGTGTCCTCACTCGTCGCAATGAAGCCATAACCGACTACACCCTCACGACGCTGGCAGTAGACGTGAGTACGCGCACGCGCATGCTGATTGCCCGAGGGAACAGCGATATTTCTCCGGAACAGTGGGGGCCAGGTCGATTTGATGCGCTCGGGCGCGGCGGCAATACCGTCTTTGGCCCACTCAACCCTGACAATCTCAGGCCCGCCAACGCCTCCGTCAGTATCCCAGCCCTGTGGGGAGTCTGGGAATACGATTGGGTTCAGTGGGCTGGATCCATTCAGCATCCGCTCGCAAGAAATATTGCCCAAGTCATCGGCGTGAATGCCAACCTATTCGCCTGGGCTCAACCTGGCACCCCTCCACCTGTTGATCAGAAAGACCTGTTTCGCTCATCCGTCGACGTGGGCGGACTCAAAAAGCTGGAAACGCTGGCTCGCCGCCTCCTCCCACCTCAGTGGCCGGCTGACTTTCCTTCGATCAACCGGGAGCTAGCCGCTCGGGGGAAAGATTTATACTATGGCAATAGAACGAAAGGCATTCCAAACCTTTGCGCCCACTGTCATATCGCGACAACGATTCCTGCGGCTTCCCAGGACGATCCTACGTTGCGCCTGACGATGGTGCCGTTAAAGGAGATTGGGACGGATCCGCTCTACTTGGAAAACTTTTCCAAACGGACGGTCGATACCGGCAGACTAGGGTATGGGCGGGTGTCTGCCAAAGAGGCGTCTCAACGCATAACCACGGAACTGATGAGAGTGAGTGACGCAGAGCATGACTCGACCTATGGACACCGGACCAACGTCTGGAGAGACGAGGCCCAGTATGTTGCACGCCCTCATGTCGCCGTGTGGGCCACAGCTCCATTTCTGCACAATGGGTCGGTTCCGAACCTTTTTGAGTTGCTCTCCCCTGCGAAGGATCGGCATAGCTGCTTTTACCTGAGCCCGAATATGGAATTTGACCCGGTAAACGTGGGCTATACCGTGGAGGAATGTACTGGTGCGCCAGCCAGTCGCGATCTGCTGGGAGGGTTCGAATACAAGACTCAATTGCCGGGGAACGGGAACGGAGGACATGAATTCGCCGACACCCCGGATTGCTACAGCACACGGAGTAGCGGCGTGCTGGGATGCGCGATCCCGCCCGAAGACCGGAAAGCCATCATCGAATACTTAAAGACCTGTGATCTTGATCGACATGTGATGCCTACGGCCGTCTGTCGAGACGTTGACCAGCCGTGGACAAGCGGGACCGCAGGACCTCATTAACAGCATGGAATCGACACTTCACCTCCGGGCGACGGGTTCGGTAGCATCCGGTCACCCGGCACCGAGTTAGGCCGCCCACGCATGACTGATCTCCTTTCCAAAGACCACTCGATCCTTGAACGCCCGTTCATGGAGTTCCGGCCATTCGGCCTGAATGACCGGGGAGAGAAAATCGGTGATATCAGCGGGGTCGTCGTCCAATCCAATGTCGAGTACATGTGCGACTACCTCACGCGCACCGCTGGCACGGAAGCGGCTTCCCAGGCGGTAGAGGAACTCTGCCGGCTGCTGAACACACGCCTTCCGGATCGCTCCTATCACGTCACGCCCGACTTTCTCGGCAACATCTGGAACAGCTATTCGTATGAGTTCGTCTGCTATCTGCGGGAATTCTGCGAACAACTCTCCGGCGACCCGGACTTCCACGTCAATGTTGGAACGCAGCGAAAGGTTCCCCCGCTGATCCAAATCCTGTGCCGTCCATTTTCGACGCCACAGCTTTACAAGATGTGGCCCCGTATCGGCAGAAAATACGTGCGCGACGTGCTTGAATTTGAGGTCGGTCGCGTCACTCGACGCTCAGCCGTCCTGCGTATGACGTTTACTGATCGGGCACTTGCCCAATTCGGGCCCTACCGCAACCGGTGCGTCGACGTCATCTGCCTTTCCTGCAAAACCAGCATCGCCCGGGTACAAACCCAATTACACGGCACACCGCCCGCCACGGTTCGGGATCTTTCCTGCACCGCCAATGGTGACCCCTATTGCGAATGGGAATTCACCTGGACCCCACAAGTCCGCAGTTCCATCCCGCTGGCCATGTGGCTGCTCGTCGCAGGCGGAACCTTCACCTACTTGCATCTGCGCTGGCCGAACGTGCCAACCATCGAGTCCCTGGGGCTCGCGGCGATTCCTGCCTCGCTGTTGTGGTGGATGATGACCACCCATATGCGTCGCACCGCCAAACCGCTGCAGCGATTGATCAAGGATCAGGAGCAGGTCGTCGATGCCCGCCATGAAGAGTTGCGCGAAGCCTATCTGGAACAACAAAGCACAGCCGTCACGTTACGGCGAAAGGTCAACGAACTCACGACGCTGCACCGTGCGGGACTACTTTTCAGCTCGACTTTCGACCGGGAAGAACTGCTCACCAAGGTGTTGGATACGATCGTTCGCGACCTGCATTACGATCGCGCGCTCATCACGCAGTTCGATCGCGGACGGGGAGTGCTACACGATTTTCGCGTACGGGGTATGCCGCAGGAGGTCGCAGAATTTTTGCGCACCCAGGAAGTGGTGGTCAGCGACCCGAACAGCATTGAGGCTGCAATCTTTCTGCGTGGCGAACCAGTGCTGACCAACAACGTGCAGGAGATTTGGGATCGGCTGCATCCATTCGATCAACAGTTAATCTCGATGATCGATGTGAAATCGTTCATCACGGTCCCTCTCAAGACTCATCATGCGGTGCTCGGTGCACTCTCCGTCGATCGGACACATCAGCAGGCATTGACCCAGGACGACCTCGATATGTTGACGACCCTGGCCAGCCAAGTCGCCATCGCCCTGGACAATGCGAACGCCTACCGTGAGATTGAATCCCTGAACGCCGGTCTGGAAGCCCGCGTGCGGGAGCGCACCGCGGAGCTGGAAACGGCCAATGCCCAACTCAAACAAATGGATCGACTGAAATCCAAATTCCTGGCCCACGTGTCGCACGAGTTGCGCACACCGCTCACGAGCATCGTCGGATTTGCGGACAACATGCTCGAGGGCTTGGTCGGCTCCCTCAATGTGAAGCAGGAGCAGTATCTCACTCGCATCAAAGCCAACGGCACCAGACTCGCGCGAATGATCACTGATCTGCTCGACCTCTCTCGGGTCGAGGCAGGAAAACTGGTGCTCTCTTTTGACCATGTCTCGCTTCAAACCGTGGTGACGGAGGTCATCGAACAGCTGCTTCCCCTCGCAATTACCAAGCACCTCCAGATCGAACTGCAAAGCCCCGACCCCGCCCTGCTCGTCTGGGCGGACCCCGATCGGCTCAGCCAGATTTTGACGAATTTGTTGGATAATGCTATCAAGTACACGCCGGACGGGGGGCACATTTCGGTAGATCTCTCGGTCGTTGACCACGAGCTGGCGCGCATCGCCGTCCGTGACAACGGCCAAGGCATTCCCCCGGAAGCCTTGCCCAAACTCTTCGACCCGTTTTTCCGCGTACACCCGGAGGAGCGGAGCCAAACGAAGGGGCTGGGACTTGGACTCGCGATCGTCAAAGATCTGGTCGAGTTACACGGCGGCACCATTGCAGTTCACAGCACGTTGGATCAGGGGACAGCATTTACCTTTACCATTCCGCTACACCCTCAGACGTCGACCTCCACCGGGCAACCACCGCCTCTTTCCCGCAGACTCCTGGTGGTCGATGACGATCCGGACATCTGCGATCTCTTACGGGATCGCTTGGAATCAGAAGGTTTTCAGGTCGATACGGCTGCGGATGGAGAGGCCGCCCTGCGCATCTTGGCGGACAGGCCAGTCGATGGGGTTCTCCTGGACATCGCCCTCCCGGAACTGGACGGATTCGCGGTACTCCGCCAACTCCGACCTCGCCACCCCACTCTCCCGGTGGTCATGATGACGGCCGTGGAAGCTCTAGATCGTGCCATGGCGGCCGTTGAGGCCGGTGCCCAAGGCTACCTCCTCAAGCCATTTGATGCCACCAGGCTGCGACACATCATTGATCGCTGGTTTCTAAACGGCGCGGGACACGCCGACTCAACAAGAGGACGATAACGTTATGTTGCTCACGCAACGTCATTGCCAAGCCCTCACTTTGTTCGTCATGTTGCTGCTCGGCCATTGTGTCATCTTCGCGACAGCGGCTCATGCACAAACCCCTCGTCTCCAGGCACAGTCGGCTGCCGCCGCCGGCATGGGGAACGCATTTGTTGCCCAGGCCGATGACCCCTCCGCGCTTCATTACAACCCGGCTGGCATGACACAGTTACATGGCTTCCAGACCGCCTTTGGTACGTCGCTGATCGGTGGCACCACCCAATTCACCAGCCCGACCGGCGCACACGTCACTGGAGACCGCAATGGCAGCCTGGCCTGGCCGCCTCCCGGCCATGTCTACCTCGTCGCGAATCTGAAAGATCTGGGGTTGTCGGCACGGGGAAACTTTAGCGCCGGCATTGGATTGAATAGCCCCTTCGGCTCCCTCACCAGGTACCCGATCACCGGTCCATTCAACAGCGCACTCACCTTTACCACGTTACCGCTGCTGGACATCAAACCGACGATTGCCTACAAACTCAATGACCAGCTCTCGTTTGGGCTGGGCGCCGACATCTACACGTTTTCGGGATTGTTTGGCGAAGGCCATCTCGAGCAAAAATCCATCTGGCCCGGCGGACTTGGCATTGCATCAGGTTCGTTGGTCGAGATCAACGGCAGTGATACGACCGCAGGCTTCAATGTCAGCCTCCTCTATACGCCCTTCCGCAACAGCGACGGGAAACCGCTGGTGAATATCGGCATGGTCTATCGTAGTCAGGCGACGTTCCATCTCACCGGAACGTTGCTGGCGAATGGAGCGTTGGTGGCCAATACCGCGGCCACCTTTGTCCTCCCGCAAGTGCTCTCCGGCGGCATGGCCGTTTGGCCAGTTCGCACCGCTGATCGCGAGTGGAAACTGGAACTCGATGTGGACTACGTCGGTTGGAAATCGAACCGAACACTGGACATTCATTTATCCAACGGCGCGCTCCTCCCCTTTCCGCAAAACTGGCAGAGTGGGTACACGACCATGGTCGGGACCGAGTATCGCTGGCTGCGGGTACCAACCATGGCTGACTGGGAGATCGCCCTGCGAGCCGGATACATGAACCAACAGACGCAAATACCCGACCGCACCTTCAATCCGGGAGTGCCCTCTGCAAACTCTCACATTCCCTCTGTAGGAATCGGGCTGGCCTGTCATCCCAACGGGTCCTTCCTTGGATTCCTACGCTGCGGGGATTTAGGGGTAGGTCCGCTTAAGCCGAAACTTTTCGCGATTGATCTGGCCTATCAGGCGGCCATCTATGAGGTTCGAACCGTGGCCGGCAACCAGAATCCCACCGTCAACGGCCGCTATGACACACTCATTCACGCCGGCTCTGTTTCCCTACGGTTCAACTATTAACTCCCCCGACTTCTCTGACAGGCTATGCCTAACGGCATGATGTTCCTGAGGCCCTCGGCATAGCGATTGCTCCTTTGACCGAATAGATAGCGCACGCGGGCCCCGTACCCTCCCCGCGAGAATCAGATCAAGGCGTGGTACGGAGCCGAACGACCGTCGCCGGTTGTTGAACTCAACCGGCCCTGTGTCATGGCCTCTGGATTGTGCCCATCCAGCGCCGCGTCGTTCGCCTTTTCCCACGCCATCCGCCGCGTCTTCGTCCCCAACGAAGACGCGGCTCCCTACTCCTGATCCACCTCAGCCTCTCCTCCCCAGCCCCCTTCTTCCATCCTACGTAGTTCCGGACTGCTGAAGAATTGATTCGTATCGAATTCGATACGCCGGAGAATCTATTCCGATACACCCCTTCTCTATACGTACATATATGCCTGGCTAAACGGCCCTGCTCTGGTGCAAGATGTCGTGAAATTGCCTACAGGTGTCTGCAGTGCAGACTCATGGCAGAAAAGCCAACTCACTAAGGCATGGGCCTTGCGCCCCGATTCGGCAGACAACTTTTCGGTCATACCCGCAGGCGTGACACTCTGGATACGAAGCGCTTGCTGCCGTGCTCGAATGAACGTGACCTGATGCGCCGACAAGCTATAACTAGCCGGGCAACCATGTGAGTATTGTCTCGTAGTCATGTTGATGGAGGCACTCAACGAACTTCCATGGGGCATAGAAGATTACGCGCTACACGCGTAGGTAGCCCACTCCCTACAGTTACGTTCCTCGCCTGTGTGCTGGCCCAAATCTGTGCGCCAGCTCTCAGCCATGCCCAGGCACCCTCCCCGATTACCTCATCAGGAATGAATAGCTCTGTAGCCAAGAACGGGACAACCTTCGATATCACTGGCGGCACACGCCCAGGCAACGGCGCCAATCTTTTCCATAGCTTTGGCGAATTCAGCGTACCTGGAAATCACATCGCAAATTTCCTCAACGATTCTGGCCTACCAACTCTAAATATTCTTGGACGTGTCACCGGCGGCAATCCCTCCAACATCTTCGGCACAATCCAGACGACCGGCTTCGGCAATGCCAACCTATTCTTGATGAATCCAGCGGGGATCGTTTTCGGCCCCAATGCATCGCTGAATGTCGGTGGCTCGGTGACTTTTACGACGGCAGATTATCTCCGCCTGGGTGACGGAGCCCGTTTTTCGGCCATTCCTGGGCCAGAGGATGCGGCCATCTCCACCGCATCGGTAGCCGCATTTGGATTTCTCGGATCCAATCCGAGTGCGATCACGGTGCAGGGAGGTCAATTGGCGGTCTCTGACGGGCACACGCTCTCGTTCGTCGGCGGAAATATCGCGATCACTGCCGGTTCCATCGAAAACGGCCTACTACAACCCGCTCGTCTTTCGGCGCCGGGAGGAGAGATCACTCTTGTCAGTGCGGGATCTCTAGGCGAAGTGACGATAGCGGCTGTCGGGCCACTGGTCGATCCGGCGGCCCAGGGATTGGCTTCTCTGGGATCGACTTCTCTGAATCAGGGCACCGTGCTGACGACCAGCGCCCCTTCCGCGGGACGTATTGTGATACGCAGTGGGCAATTCGCCATGCAGGAATCCCGACTTGAGGCAGACTCGACGGGAGCACTTCCAAATATCGCCTCTGCATCCTCAGCCAACGTCGCTATTTCGGTTCAGGCCGATCACGTCGCGCTATCACAAGGAACACAGATCCGCACGTCCACGATTGACGGAACTGCAGGAAATATCGCGCTTGAGGTTGGAACTTTACGAAGCAATGCCGGACTGGATGGAACCCCACTTAGTGGGGCCGCATCGGTGACCATCGTTAGCACCAGCTCAGGGCGGGGTGGCCCTGGCTCAGTTCTCGTTCGCGGGAAAGCGGGAGGACCGGCGGACGTAATTTCCTTGAGTAACACTCATATCGCCACTGAAGTAAGCCACCGAGCTGATCCCACCGCAGCTCCGGGACATATTGAATTGACGGCTCGACAAATGGAACTGGTGAATGGCACCACGTTGCGATCCGATACCACTGGTGGAGCCGATGCCGGAGCGATTACACTGAACATGGATACGCTCAAGACTCAGGCTGGCCCGGAGGGACGAGTACTGATTTCGAGTGATAGCAACTGCGGGGCCCAATGCGTAGGCGGGCAAGCCGGCTATATTTCGATTCAGGGCATGCCAGGAGTCACTCCGCCAAGCACCCGACTCTACCGACACGTCACGACCCCTAATTCTGAACCGAACAGAGCCATTACGTATTACTTCGCCCGTGACCTTGATATCAACGGCACGGATATTCATTCGGATGCTGTCGGAAACGCGCCTGGCGGGATTGTAACGATGCGGAGCAACGGACGAGCGTCGTTTTCGGACTCGAGTATTTCTGTTACAACCCAGGACTTTGAAATCAACGGGGTCAAACCCAACGGTCAACCCGCCACCAATCAAGGATTCAGCCGCATCGACATCATGGGCCAGGATATTTTCTTGAAAGACAGCACCATCAGAGCTAATGCGGACGTCTCCGATATCGGCTCTTGCCCGCTCTGTCAAGGCGGCCCGAGTGCAGGCGAGATCTGGATTCGAGCCGGACAGTCCTTCACGGCCGACAACTCATTAATTGCGAACACAAGCCGCGGGAGAGCCCAGGCAGGAATCACCAAGATCATCAAAGACCATTACTTTTCGTTTGGTGCCATTTGGGATACCACGTATCCGGATACGCCAACCGGCACAGTGAGATTAAATCACTCAGAGGTGACTGTCGAGTCACAGGGAGAAGGACTGCCTGGATACCTTCGCATACGAGCTGACAATCTGATCCTGAATCATTCCATCGTGAACTCCAAAGTGAACAATGTCACCAATGTCTTGGATTCGACCGGACAATTGATTGATGTCGTTGGAGCTGGAGAAGCAGGAACGATACTCACAGATGGAAGAAGCGTACAGGGAAGTCTATATTTATCGGCGAAGAACCTCGACATCACTGGCGGTGGCATCATCGCGCCGACGCAGGGCAACCGGATTGCAAACAGGATTGAATTGCATGCCGATGCGATGACCACTCGCCCTGGCACCGAGCCGGGCGGGACACGATCCGCACCGAGGATACTAGATGCTGCCGACTCCAACAGAGTGGTCATCTCAAGCAGCAGTACAAGTAGTGGGGGTGCGGGGATGATTAGTATCTCTGGGGAAAGCGTACCAATCCCTGATGGCACCGCCTATCCACCGGCCTCCACCATCCGCCTGACAGGGACGGACGTGTCGACGGATACAAGCAGCATGGGCTTGGGAGGAAAGATCGAGCTGAGAGCCAAGGGCCAGATCGAACTTCACGACACAGTGATTTCAGCGAACGTGACGGATTTGCGGCCACGGTCCGTGAACGGCCAGGAGCACAGCGGCAATATCGATCTGTCTGCAGGAAGTATTCTGATGGAAGGTGGTAGGCTATCGGCCTTCTCAAGAGGCACACGAGACGGCGGGGATATCTCCCTGCGTGGCGAGGAATCCATCACAATGACTCAGGGTGCTTCAATCTCGGCCGCTAGCACGGGCCTTGGGAACGCAGGAAACATCAGCCTCAATGCAGGCACGCAAGTTCTCAGTCAGCAAGGCATTTTGTCCACAACGGCAAGGGAAGCCAGCGGCGGCAATATCACGGTTCAGGCGACGGATTCCATCAGGCTCATCAACAGCCAATTAAACACATCAGTCCATGGTGGCCCAAACACGGCAGGAGGAAACATTCTGCTTGATCCAGCAATCGTCACTCTTCAGAACAGTCAAGTCCGCGCCGAGGCCGTTCAAGGGACTGGGGGCAACATCCGCATTTTTGCGGGAACCTTTCTCGCAGACTCAAGCAGTATCGTCAGTGCCTCCTCGCAGTTTGGGTTAAGCGGGACGGTGAACATTCAGTCACCCCTCTCAAGCCTCAGCAACACCCTGGCGACACTGCCTCAACGACCACTGTCTGTGCAGCCGCTTCTCACTCAACGCTGCGCCGCACAGACCGTGGGGCAACTCAGTACTTTGGTGGTCGCGGGCCGAGATATGCTGCCCATCGAACCGGGCGGCTGGCTCATGAGTCCATCCATCGTGCTCGCTGATGAGCCCCAAAATCGAAGCGGTCACCTAGTTGCCCAGATCGACGTCGATTTATCGGAGCAGAACAACATGCCTAACGATGTCATGTTTGAACCTCCGCTGATGCAACCCCGATCCAGTTTTATGGCCTTGGGAGGAGGCTGTCGTTAATCACCGAGCATGCCGGTAGGCAAGCGGACGAGTATCACCCTTGGCATTACTGATCGTGACAAGCCGAATTCTCTGCGTGGGGCTATTATTGAGCTGCTGCCTCATTACCCTTCCAACCCTCGCTCAAGTGGCGCCCCCACTCCCCCCGATCTTTGACCCAACTGGGAGATCAGCGAACCCACCTGCGCTCCTCAAGGAAGAGTTCAATGCGTCACCAACGGAGTCGCCCAGCTTCATTCTTCCCAAAGTGCCAACCACACCACGCACGCCGAAGGACACCGGCTTGGGAGCGTTTCGTGTATTCGTGCATGACATCCACGTGACTGGCAGTACGGTCTTTTCCGACACGGAACTCGCCGAGGTGACCGCGCCGTACCGCAATCGAGAACTCACGACAGAAGATCTGGAAAAGGTTCGTCTGGCCCTCACTCTTCTCTATGTAAATCGGGGCTACCTCACTTCGGGTGCTGTGATTCCTGACCAGGACGTGACGTTCGGCACGATCATCATTCAGATCGTTGAAGGTAAACTTGCACGCATCGAGGTAGAAGGCAACGAATGGTTTCGAACCTCCTATCTTCGTGATCGTGTGGCGCGCGGCCTATCTCCCGCACTCAATATTTTCCCACTTGAGGAACGGATACAACTCCTCCAGCAAGATCCACGTATCGGACGGATCAATGCTGAATTGAAGCCCGGTGATACTCGCGGCGAAAGCGTGCTCACTATGCGCGTCAGGGATACCAATCCGTTCAAAGCCTGGCTGGAGTTCAACAACTATCAACCACCAACGGTCGGGGCCGAACGCGGCCTCGCAACTGTGGCCCATCAGAACGTAACAGGCCGCGGGGACCAATTCACATTCACCTATGGACGCTCACATGGTGTAAACCCTATCATCGACACCTCGTATAGTGTGCCGGTCAATAGCTATGAGACGACCCTGACCGCCTACTATCGGCGCAATGCATTTCTCGTCGTGGAAAATCCTTTTCGAGCCCTGGATTTGAACGTGGACTCTCAGGTGATCGGAATGGCCCTGCGGCAACCAGTCTATCGTACGGTAACCGATGAGTTCGCCCTTACCCTGACCGGAGAACATCTCTACCTGAAGACCACCTCCGCGTTTGATGCTCCAGGCCTCCCCTCGCTGTTTATTCCTGGTTCTTCCACAACCGGCGTGGCCACCGTCAGCGCGCTGAGATTCAGCCAGGAATACACGCATCGCTCCTCCTCCATGGTATTCGCGGTCCTATCCCGGGTGAGCATGGGGCTGAACGTCTTGAGCGCTACGATCAATAGCGGGCCGCTCCCCGATGGACAGTTTGTGTCATGGTTGGGTCAGGCCCAAGTCGTGAAGCGACTGGATGACTGGTGGGGCGTTCAATTGTTCGGGCGGGTGGCGGCGCAGCTGGCAAATGACCGGCTGTTCCCACTTGAGCAAATGCCTATAGGCGGCCGCTTCAGCGTGCGCGGGTATCGCGAGAATTCGCTGGTGCGGGACGACGCCGTACTGGCCTCTTTTGAATCACGATTTCCGCTAGTGCGATTCGCCTCCGGGGAGGACCGTCTTCAATTTGCACCCTTCATGGATTTTGGCCATGCCTGGAACGCGAAAGGCCCATCTGCTGCCCCTCACACATTGGCAAGTGTTGGAGTAGGGCTCCGCTGGATGATTCTTCCCCAAGACCGGGCCCGCTTGGAAGTATATTGGGGGCAGCAACTCAATCACATTCGCAGTGGGGAGGGCAATCTGCAGGATCAGGGCATTCATCTTCAATTCGTCGTGCAGGTGCTGTGAATGGGCCACTCTCGATTTGGGGTATTTTCGCCAGCCTTAGCGCTCCATCCATACCTCTTCATGGTATTCAGCCTCAGCCTGTGTCTGCTCTTCCCCTGCGCAATTTCTTTGGCCGAGGATAGGGTGTCTTCGGCCGAGGAATTCGCAGAACGAGGTCGAGCGGCAGCTCAACAGGGAGCATTTGAGGAAGCGCTTCTTGCCTGGAAATCAGCAGCGGACCTCTATGACCAACGTGGCGAGACCAAAGGCCAGATTCACGCGCTCACGCAAGCTGCCTTTGCTGCGCGCACCTTAGGGCATGTCAACCAAGCATTTCTACAGGAAGAACTCGCTTTGCAACTCGCACGCAAGCTGAACGATCCTCAATGGCTCGCCCTCACTCTTTCAGAATTGGGCAAAACCTATGTCGTCACTCATCAGTATGAGGATGCATCGGACTATCTTGCCCAAGCGCTCGCCATTGCCCAAGCGCAGCCGTTCCTGGCACTGAGCGCTGCGCTGCAGAATGACCTTGGAATCGTCCTGGCCCTGCAGGGACACTCGCAGGCAGCCCTCGAGGCATTTCACAAGTGCGCGATGAGTTCAAAAGATAACGGGTATACATTCCTCTTCATTCGCGCCCTGATCAACACAGCCAGAATCACAATCCAGATTGGACGATTCGATGCAGTCGTCTCGGCCCTGCACGAAGCGGCAGAGCAGCTAGCGACAGCAGAGGCCTCCTACAATAAGGCCGACGGCCTCATCAATCTGGCGCTCGGGTATCGCGACCTCGCCCTAGCTCATCGTCCATCTCACGCATCCGCCCTGCAGCAATCTGCGGCACTGCTGCAAGAAGCGGCCGGAGTCACTCAGAAACTGGGCGATGCGCGCCTCACGTCCTACGCCTATGGCCATCTCGGGCATCTCTATGAAATCGAACAGCGGTTTGATGAGGCGCTTCAGCTGACCCGACACGCCGTTTTTTCCGCCCAGTCAGCCCGCGCGCCGGAATCGCTGTACCGATGGCAGTGGCAAAACGGAAGGTTGTTAAATCGCATGGGCCAACTTGACGAGGCGTTGTCTGCCTATCAGAGCGCCGCAATTACCTTGCACCCCATTCGAAGCGAAGTCACATCTGCGGCGCAGACAACCCCGGATCAACATCAGCCGTCCATTCGTGCTCTATACTTTGAATTGGCCGACTTACTGTTACAGCGAGCGGCCTTGATGCCAAACAACCGGGAAGCTGAATCCTACTTACGAGCTGCGCGGGATGTGATTGAAGCGTATAAGGCCGCAGAGCTCCGAGACTACTTTCGGGATGACTGTGTAGACCAGATGCAGTCCCGCATCACGAAACTAGATCTCGTGGCTCCATCCACCGCCATTGTCTATCCTATTGTCTTCAGCGATCGCACCGAGCTGCTGGTCAGTTTTCCGGATGGGCTGACACGACATTCCATTCCCGTGAAGGCCACCACATTAACTGATGAAGTGCGTCAATTCCGACATATGCTCGAAAAACGGACGACTCGACAGTATTTGCCTCACGCACAGCAACTGTACGACTGGTTGATTCGGCCGCTTGATCAAGACCTCCGCAGATTCAAGATAGACACATTGGTCTTTGTCCCAGATGGATCGCTTCGCACCATTCCCATGTCGGCACTCCATGACGGGGACCGCTTCCTCATCGAGCAATACGCCGTGGCGATGACTCCCGGTCTTGACCTGACCGACCCTCGACCAATCGATCGTACAAAGGTCCACCTGCTGTCCAGTGGATTGACGAAAGCAGTGCAGGGTTTTCCGCCATTGCCACATGTGGCCGAAGAACTCAACACCATCCATGGGCTATTCAAGGGGGAGCAACTCGTCGACCAGAACTTCCTAACGCCGCGCCTGGAGGAGGAGTTACAGGGGGGCGGCTACAGCATCCTCCACATTGCTACCCATGGGCAGTTTTCCACAGATATGAATCAGTCGTTTCTTCTGACGTTTGACGCACGACTCAACATGACCCAGTTGGAACGTCTGGTGGGACTGTTTCGCTTTCGGCGTGAGCCGCTTGAGCTACTTACATTGAGCGCCTGTCAGACTGGCAGTGGTGACGATCGGGCCGCGCTTGGCCTTGCCGGGATTGCAGTGAAGGCAGGAGCAAGAAGCGCCCTCGCCACACTCTGGTTTATCAATGACGCCGCCTCATCTGAACTTGTCTCCGAATTCTATCGACAATTGAATCAGGCTTCGATTTCTAAGGCCCATGCGTTACAGCGCGCCCAGTTGAAGCTCCTCTCGGATCGCGTGTATAACCATCCAGCTTATTGGGCGGCTTTTCTCTTGTTGAATAACTGGCTATGAGAGACGTGGGCAAAGCAAGGCATCACCTGGCCGCGTGGCCCCATTGCTTCATGGCTCCTGTGCTGGGAGCCACGCTCCTCGCCATCACATCGCTGATGTGTACGAACGCGGCCCCAGCAGAGGAGCCGCCCCCCCCACAGTACAATGCGCCGCAAAAGATGACCCCCCGAGCTCGCCTGGGAGGAAGTTTACGAGGCGGAGAGGGTCAGGATCCCGCTGTCGCCGCACTCGTTCCCGATCATGTGGGCGTCACTGTCAAGCAACATCCGACCCTGAACTGGTTTTTGTCCAAGAATACCTCTCTGCCAATCACCTTCACCCTCATCGATGAACGGTCCATCCACGCCTTAATTGAACAGCCTCTTGCACCTCCGCACCAAGCTGGAGTTCACGCCGTCAAGCTCGAAGAGCTTGGATTCACGCTCCAAGCCAACATTCAATACCGCTGGTATATATCCGTGATGAAGGATCCGGCATCTCCTTCACAGGATATCGTGGCCGGGGGAATGATCGAGAGGTGTGAGTTCAGCGAGTGCTCAATATTAGGTGCCATGACGACGTGTACCCACGAAACGGTCTTGGCCAGTGCCCTCAAGGGCTTTTGGTACGATGCCATGGCCTGCCTCTGCGACCTCATCGATGCGAATCCCGCGGACACAGGCCTCCGGAAACAGCGGGCCTCTTTACTCAGACAAGTGGGCCTGCATGATGTGGCAGACTGGGATCTGGTGCAATCCCTGGCCCCACAACATTGATGAATCTCATCCGCGCTGAGATTTTTCCGCTGCTCCCCACAATACGCTGACCAACCTAATAGTCTATGCTACCGGCCATCACCGTCTTTCCTGACAGCACCGCTACGGAGCCTGCGCGGTCTCCTCAATGACCACCTGAGTGCAGCCACGGCGAAACCGACAACCCACGACGTGCCGAAGTGAGCGGGGTTGACTGGCGGCAAGCACCTTCTCTGTGTGCGGATGAAGCATCCCGTGGAAGTCCAGGCCCAGGCCACCAGAATTCGACGCGGCCTCATCCTGATCCGCACAGTCTTCATGATGACTCGCGCTGCATAACCGGAGTCACTCCAGGCTCGCCAATTTCAGCCCTTCACTGGCACCACCTAACATCAATTCTGGTAACGGATCCGCGGCAACTGAAATCTTCCCCATACAACCAACCTTGCACCAGGCTCCACCATTCCTTCATCTCTATTCCCAGAATGTGCGCGTCGCACCACACCTTTCGACGATACTCCTTACCAACCGGGATATGGAGCCAAGAACAAATGGCATAGCTGTTGCTGTACTTTTGTCCTGTAGTCAAAGCTGGGGGAGGCTGTAGGTAAAGACGCCCCCGCTTCTGGACAGAAAGGAGCCTGACATGGAACTCGTCATGGGTGGTCTCCTGGTGGGCGTAAGCGGAATGCTGGCCCTGTTGATTGTGGCCGTCTGGAGAGACAATGCCTCGCATCGTACTCAAGCCCATCCCTCACACAGGCGGATGTAGCCGACTCATTCGTCGCCCTAGGAGGCAGGTGTTCGTACGGACGAAGCTAGAAAAAGTCGAGAGGCGTGATGCTCCCCCACGCCTCTCGTGCAAAGGAGTTGCACGATGAACCAATTCATCTATTTACGACCCCAAAAGCGGCAACGCATGACTGTCAGCCTACCTGCGGATCTCCTGGAGCGCATGCGCGACGCGGCATACTGGACATCTGGAACCACGATGGCCGGCCTCATCTCCACGGCAATTGAAGACTTGCTCCATAATCTGGAATCCCAAAATGGCCGCCCGTTTTCGCCTCGCCTTCAAGACTTAAAACCAGGGCGGCCGCGATCTAGCAAGTTGGCTCAATCGCCTGTATCTGAATGCATACAGCCTGTATCCCGTTAGATACGCATTTTGATTCCGAGTTTTTCCACGCACCATTCCACTTGCAGAGTTCACGGAAGACGAGTGGATCTGGTCGGATTTTTATCTCGCCATTTCTAAGGTGGCCTTCTTGGGACAAGCATGCCTTTTGCGTAGGTCCAACGTAATTCACTTGGCTTCTGCCTTGCTCTTCCGTCTGAAAATGCGACACATATCCGGCCAGGGCCTGACGGTATGCTATGCGCCTTCGAATCCTGCGCTGCTGCTCGCCTCCCTCCTCTCCGTCGCTGATAGTGCGCGTTCGCCAAGTGCCCATGCCAAGACGAAAGGGTAGGGTCCTCCAGCGGCAAATGCTCGTGTCCTTGTGCGGTGGGCTCGTGGGCTTCTGTTGCGTGACACTCAGCCAGGCTCAGGATCCGCCCTTCCTGGCTGCAGGGGAGTCACCCTTCGCGCCAGCCAGCGAAGAGCTGGAGTTCCTTAAGGAAGAAGAAACCGTCAGCATCGCCACCCGCCACGAACAGCCCATTTCGCAGGCCCCCTCCAATGTCTACGTGATCACGGACGAAGATATCCGGCATTCCGGGGCCACCGACATTCCGACCGTGCTCCGCCGCGTGCCCGGCTTGGATGTGATGCAAGTGACCGGTGCCGATTTCAATGTCAGCGCACGAGGAGACAATCAGCTCTTTGCCAACAAACTTCTCGTGATGGTGGACGGCCGGTCCATCTACATCGACGGCCAAGGCCTCGTCTTCTGGAAGTCCCTCCCTGTCACCCTGCCGGAAATCAAACGCATCGAGGTGCTCAAGGGGCCGGCCTCGGTCGTGTATGGCTTCAATGCCTTTGACGGCGTCATCAATATCATCACCAAATCCGCGCAAGAGATGCACGGGACGACATTGCAATTCGGCGGCGGCGAACTCGGCACAATTTCTAGCTCCGCCGTCCAAGCCGGTTCTGCTGGCAAACTCGACTATCGACTGTCTATCGGGCGTGATCAGAATCAGCAATGGCGGAACAATGATGCCCTGGCGTTTCGGTCGAATAAATTCAACGTCCACACGCAGTACAACTTTTCAGGAGATGCCACACTCCGCGTCGCCGGAGGGTTCATCGATACGAATCGCTTCGATGGACCCGTCTCCAACGTGCAGATTCCAAAATCACAATTCAATCAGGGCTATACGGATGTTCACTATCAATACCAGAACTTCTCACTCCGCGGTTGGTGGCAAGGGAACGATATTCCCGTTGACTCGGCCACGCACCCGCTGCTCTCCCAATTTGTTCGGCAGACCAACGCTGCTGGCGGCGCCAATGTCTCCTTCACCACGCAGACCTATAATCTGGAAGCGCTGCACAGCGTGGACTTGGGCCCATCCAACCGTCTGAGTTACGGCATCAACTACCGGTACAATGTGGTTGACGGCGCGGCCGTCTCGCAGCTGGGTCGAGAAGATCGCCTCGGCCTTCATCTGCAAGATGAATGGAAACTTCTCCCCCCCCTCACACTCGTCGCGGGCATTCGCTACGATCTCCACACGAGGATCACCGGCACCTGGAGTCCACGGGTAGCCCTGGTCTATAACCTGACACCGGATCATACCGTACGAGTCAGCGGGTCCGTCGCCTACCGCCCGCCGACCCTATTTGAGTCGAATCTGGATCTCCGTATCCTTCCGACAGTCCCCCCGCTGTTCCCAGCAATTCCCTTGTTGGGATCACAGACCCTCAGTCCGGAACAAATTATTTCCTATGAAGCCGGATATCAGGGATGGTGGTTGAAGCACCGGCTCCGGACCAGACTTGATGTGTTCTTCAATCACCTCTCCGATTTGATCAACTTTCAAACCATCGGCACCACTCGTACGCTCACGAACGGCGGCGAAGCCGACATCTATGGCACCGAGGCAGGATTCGAATTCTTGGCGACCAGATGGTTGAGTGGATTCGCCAACATCACCTATCAGAAGATCGGGCAGACCTTCACCGGAGTGTCTCGACGGGGAGGGCCTGATTGGAAAGCCAACGTCGGTGTGCGCGGCGAATGGGACAGTGGGCTCAACGGGGAGATCGCGGTGCATTATGTGGCCAGCGCCACCTACCCGCTGATTGAGTTCTTTTCTTCGCTGGCGCCTGTGCTCCCGACGCAAACCAGCCAGACGGTCGATAGCTATACGCTGCTGAACCTGCGCGGCGGCTATCGATTCTGGCACGACAAAGCTGAAGTGGCCGTTGCAGTGTTCAATGCCCTCAACGATCGCCATAAGGAACATCCTCTTGGCGATACCCTGGGTAGCCGCGTGATGGGATGGGTCACCATACGGCTGTGAGTGATGAATGACGAGTGACGCACGAACGCACAACTGGCTTCAGCTCATCGCGGCGGTTCTCAGCGTCTGCCTTTGGAATATTGCTGGCGCGGAACCCGCTCCGGCTACCTTCGAGGAGTCGCTCTCCCTCCCGGTCAGTAACGACCTTGAGCTACTCAAGGAAGAGGAAACGGTGAGCATCGCCTCACGGTACGAACAACCCATTTCTCAGGCGCCGTCAAATGTCTACGTCGTCACAGACGAGGATATCCGGCAATCCGGTGCAACCGATCTTCCCACCGTGCTCCGCCGGATCCCGGGGCTGGAGGTCATGCAGATGACCGGAGCCGACTTCAATGTCAGCGCACGGGGAGGCAATCAGCCCTTCGCGAACAAAATGCTGGTCATGGTCGACGGACGTTCTATTTACCTCGATGTCCAGGGAAACGTCTTTTGGAAATCTCTCCCGATCACCCTCCCTGAGATTAAGCGAATCGAAGTGCTGAAGGGTCCCGCGTCGGCCATGTATGGATTCAATGCCTTTGACGGGGTCATCAACATCATCACCAAGTCACCGGAAGACATGAAGGGAACCACCCTTCAATTTGGTGGGGGCGAGCAAGGAACCATCAGCAGCGCGGCCGTCCATGCCGGCACTGTCGGCAAGTTCGGCTATCGGCTCTCGATCGGCCGTGATCAGACGCAGCAATGGAGAGATGGCGATGCTCTTGCGTTTCGCGCTCACAAATTCAATGTCCAGACGGACTATGCCCTCTCCTCAACATCGAAGTTGCAGATATCCGGGGGGCTGGTGGAAACGAATCGGTATGACGGGCAAGTCGGGGAAGTGACCAGCAATGCCATTCGCCCGTCATTCGGCTACGCCAATGCCGTCTATGAACAGGGAGCGTTTCTCATTCGTGCATGGTGGTCCGGGTATACAGACCATGCCACCATCAATCCTCTTCCTCAATTGGCTAACGTTCTCAGCGTGACCGACCGTGACGGCGTATCGACCAATCCCTTTTCCGGGAATACCTACAATGTCGACGTGCAACACACACTGACGCTCGGCTCTGTGAATCGTCTGCTCTACGGGGCGAACTATCGGCACAACTCGCTTTCCAGTCCGGCCATTGATCAATTCAGCCGGGAAAACCGGTTGGGCCTGTTTGCACAGCACGAATGGCGCGCCACATCTGCCGTGACGATTGTGGCAGGTCTTCGCTACGACCTTCACACTCAAATCAACGGCACATGGAGCCCGCGTTTGACCATCCTGTATCAGCCGGTCGAGGGACACACCTTTCATCTCTCCGGCTCGGCAGCGTATCGTCCTCCCACGCTCTTCGAATCCCATCAGGACCAACGAGTCACGACAACCGTCCCGACCGGCTTACCCTTTCCGCTGCCTTCGTCGGTCTCTTCCACCGTACCCGTGACCGGCTCGACCGGCCTCGCGCCGGAGCGGATCATCTCCTATGAGGCAGGATACCAAGGCTGGTATTGGAAACATCGCCTCCGTGTGCGCGCAGATCTCTTCTACAACCATGTCTCAGACCTGATCGGCAGCCGGATCACTTCTAGCGGATCCTCTGAATTTGTTAACGATCCCGGGGCCGCCGACATCTATGGAGGCGAAGCCGGTGTGGAGTTTCTGGCCAGCCGCTGGCTGAGTGGATTTGCCAACTATGCCTATGAAGAAATCGGTCAGTCATTCAGCGGGACGGTCCGGCGCGGCGCTCCAAGGTCGAAAATCAGCGCCGGGCTCAGAACGGAATGGGAAAACGGCCTCAGCGGAGAAATCAGCTACTACTATGTCGGGGCCGCCACCTATCCGATCGCACAAAGCTTTGCGACATTGGCGACGAATTTCCCCACAACAGGCATCACGACGCCCGGAGATCGCGTGGGCAGCTACAACCTTCTCAATCTGCGAGCCGGCTATCGCTTCTGGCAACAGAAGGCGGCCGCCGGCTATATGCGCGATGCCGAAGTCGCGGTGTCGGTCTTCAACGCACTGAATGATGAGCACAAAGAACATCCGCTCGGGGATCTCATCGGCCGACGAGTGATGGGTTGGTTGACGCTTCGATTTTAAACCATGGTCCGATGACACTGGGGAGGATGCGATGGCACCAGCAACACTCACTCATTCCATCCTCGTCGTGGACGACGATCCTGACATTGCACTCGGGTTGCAAGATTTCCTCGACCACGACGGATATCAGGTCAACGTGGCCATGAGCTGCGCAGACGCACTCGCCCAGGCCAGCACGCACCACTACAACGCTGTGCTCCTCGATTTGGGCCTGCCGGACGGAGACGGCTCCGCGGTCTTGCTCACGTTACATCAGCAACAACCGCAACTGCCGGTCATCATCCTCACGGCCTACACCAGCACTGACCGTACGGTTGGCTCGCTGACGCAGGGCGCCTTTGCGTATCTGACAAAACCCTACAATCGAGACGAGCTGCGCGCCGTCCTGCAACGTGCCGTCGGAGTCCAAGCCCTGGCGGCCAAGGTCGAACATGCCGAGCATGCGCTATACGAGAGCGAGGCACGATTTCGATCGTTGGTCGAATCCGCCACGGACTCCATCGTACTGGCCGATCACCAAGGCCATATTGTTTCGTGGAATCGTGCGGCATCACAGCTGTTCGGCTACACAGACGAGGAGGTCCGTGGGACATCCCTCAGCCTGTTGATGCCCCAACGGTACCGCGCCGCTCACGAACGCGGCCTCGCACGCGTCAGGGATACGGGGCAATCACGTCTCATCGGCCATCTGGTTGAACTCGAAGGATTGCGGAAGGACGGCAGTGAGTTCCCGATCGAACTGTCGCTGGCCATGTGGACAGCGGACGACGCGATCTTCTACAGCGGCATCATCCGCGACATCACCCAGCGCCGTCGAGCGGAGGACATTCTCGATCGCTTGCGACACCTGCACGAAGTCATCCTCACCCAGGCCGGCGAGGGCATTTACGGCCTGGACGAGGCAGGCATGACAACGTTTGTGAATATCACGGCAGCCCAACTGCTCGGGTATGAACCTTCTGAGCTGGTCGATCAGCCAATGCATGCGTTACTGCATCACTCGCGTCCCGATGGCAGTCGCTATCCACTCGAGCAATGTCCCATTTACGCCGCGCTTCGCGATGGCCTCGTACACCGAGTCTCCACCGATGTGTTCTGGCGCAAAGACAGCACCCCCATACCAGTCGAGTATGTCAGCACGCCAATTATAGAAAAGGGCCGCATGGCCGGCGCAGTGGTGGTCTTCCGGGATATCTCCGAGCGCAAAGAAGCCGAGCGCGCGGTCCAGGAAAGTCAGGAACGGTTCCGACAACTTGCGGAACACATTCGCGAGGTCTTCTGGATCACGAACCCTGAAAAAACGCGCGTGATCTATATCAGCCCTGGCTATGAAGAAATCTGGGGCCGCAGTTGCAGCAGTCTCTACGCTAATCCCGCCTCCTGGCTTGAGGCAATCCATCCTGAAGACCGCCCGCGGATCCAGGAAGCCGCCATGACCCGGCAAACCCTGGATGTCTACAATGAGGACTATCGCATCCTACGACCCGATGGCTCTCTCCGTTGGATCCGGGATCGGGCGTATCCGATCCGGGATGCCTCCGGAATGGTCTATCGTATCGTGGGATTCGCAGAAGATATATCCGAGTCTAAGCACATCGAAGCGGAGTTAATCGACAGCGAGCGACGGTATCGAGCCCTCTTCGACGACAACCCCTCCATGTACTTTATGGTGGATGCCGATGGGATCGTGCTCTCCGTGAATCGCTTCGGCGCGGAGCGACTCGGGTATGACCCGCAGGAACTGATCGGTTCCTCCGTGGTGACCGTCTTCCACCCGTTGGATCGTGAGGCCGTTCGCCGGAACCTCGCAGCCTGCCTCGCCAACATCGGCCAACCACAATGTTGGGAACTGCGCAAACTCCGGAAGGACGAGAGCGTCATCTGGGTGCGGGAAACCGCCCATGCCGTGCGTAACGATCACCAGGTTCCGGTGGTGCTGATCGTGTGCGAGGACATCACCGCCATGAAAGAGGCCGAGATCGCTCTCCATGACAGCGAAGAATTGAAGAATCAGATCCTGCGGAGTAGCGCCGACTGCATCAAAGTCTTGGATCTCGACGGGCGGTTACAATACATGAACGACGCAGGGCAACGCCTGCTCCACATCAAAGACCTTGCGACGTACAGCGGCAAGCCCTGGGCGGAGTTCTGGGAGGGAGACGATCGAGACGCCGCGATGGCGGCACTCGAAGCCGCCAGAGCCGGTGATATCGGAAAATTTGTCGGCTTCTGCCCCACCACGAACGGACAAGCCAAGTGGTGGGATGTGCAGGTGACTCCCATGCTTGACACCCAAGGCTTTTCACGACGATTCTTGGCCATCTCCCGAGACATCACACCCTATAAGCAGGTCCAGGAATCGCTCCGCAGCAGTGAGGAGCGCCTGGAACATGTGATCCACGGTTCCCACGACGGATTCTGGGACGGCCATGTCCTCCCGGGCCATCCCTGGCACTCGCCGAACACCCCCGTCTGGTGGTCCCCCCGCGTGCGAGAGATGTTGGGATACAGTGAGGAAGAATTTCCCGACATCCTCGACAGCTGGGCGTCTCGAGTACACCCGGACGATCGCGATGACGTCTTCCGACAATTGAATGCCTGCATGGAACAGGGCATCTCGCACTACGATGCGGAGTATCGGCTCCTGAACAAGCGGAATGAGTATCAATGGTTTCACGCGCGCGCCGAAGTGGTGCAGCGGGATACACAAGGACACGCAGTCCGCATGGCGGGCGCCTTACAAGATATCACCGACCGCAAACGCACCGAGGCCAACCTCGTCCTGAGTGAAGAACGGTTGCGCATGGCCCTCGACGCATCAGACCTTGGCATATGGGATTGGGATGTGCCCTCGAACTATCTCTACTGGTCGGACGGAGTCGAGCAGCTGTTCGGGTTGACCCGCGGGTCATTTCCCAGCACCTACCCGGCCTATATCGGCTTGATCTATATCCTGGATCGCGGTTCTACGCTGAGCCGCATCGAACTCAGTCTGCGCGACCACGCCTCCATCACCATCCAGCATCGCGTGGTGTGGCCTGATGCTACGATTCATTGGCTGGCCTGGACAGGACGCATTTATCGAAATGCCGACGGAGTGGCCACCCGCGTGCTCGGCATTATTCACGACACAACGGGGCACACCCGCGAATAACGGGGAGACATTCGGCAATCTCATGTGTGGCCAGCTGAATCGATGAGGACGCAGACTGTGACATTCTCGCTTCGACAGGTGACATGTGCGCGTCCCTCCGCCTGGGGATGGCGACTCCTGCGACTTCGATTCCTGGCCATCCTGCTGTGGCTGCTGATGCCTACGCCGTTCGCATCGGCGACCGACATCACCATCCTCAAGTCCTCGGACATCTCAGCCTACAACCAGGCTATCGACGGATTCAAAGCGGCGCTTCCAAACGGGGTGATCCTCTCCGAATATGACCTGCAGGGGGATTTGGAGAAAGGGAGAAAGCTGGCCCGAAAGATCCGCGCCTCCGATCCTGCCCTGGTGTTTGCCGTGGGGCTAAAAGCGGCAAAGGCCGCTCAGCTGGAGATCGTCGACATTCCGGTGGTCTACTCCATGGTGCTGGATCCATCCAAGTACGGCCTGAATACACAAAACATGACTGGCATCCTGCTGGAGGTTCCCATCGAGCGGCAACTGGCTATGATTCGTAACCTGCTGCCCAATCTCAAACACGTCGGCACACTGTACGACCCGGCAAAGACGACCTCCCTGATCGACGAAGCCAGACGACTGCTCAAACCCAACGGGGCGGAATTGATCCCGCTCCAAATCAACAGCGAGCGGGATGTCCCGGGAGGCCTGCGAACGTTACTGCCGTCCGTCGATGCGCTCTGGCTCGTCCCCGATTCCACCGTCCTGAACGATGAGTCGCTTCGCTTTATTCTCAATACGGCGTTGGAAGAACGGGTCCCGGTGATCGGCTTTTCCCGCGAGTTTGCGCGAAGCGGAGCCCTCTTGTGCCTCTCCGTCAATTACGGTGATATCGGACGGCAGGCCGGACAGCTCAGCCGCAAACTCCTGGACGGCCAACTGTCGCTCCCTCTCAAGCCGTGGAACCCTGAACGCATCGAAACCAGCTTGAATCTTAAGACGGCCAAGTTTCTCGGCATCGAGATTCCCCGAGAACTCGAGCAAAAGGCCGACGAGTTGTATTGATGAAAGGATCGCCTGTGAAAGATCCCACCCATCTTGCCGCACCGCCGTTCCTCCCGAACGGTCTGAAACGGTTCGTCAGCCTGCGAACCAAGTTCGTCGTCTTTTTCAGTCTGATCATCATCCTCACGTGTTCGGGCATGAGTTGGTATTTCATTCACAGCAAACGCGTCGCCATGACCGAACGGGTGCAGGACTTGGGCAGTATCCTGGTGAAGAACCTGGCTCACAATGTCCGTTATGGCATCATTCTCGAAGACCGGGTGATTCTTGAACAGTTCATCGACGGGGTCCTCGGCGTGGATGAAGTCGTGTACGCGCAGATTACCGGCGCCGACGGTCAAGTGCTTGCCGCCAAGAGCAAAGGCAGATTGAAAACGCCGCTCGGGACGGTCCGCGCGGTCGATCAACCGTTCTACCCGTCGCCAACCATTGCGGTGGCGCTGATCCAACATCCCGCCCAGGCACCCACCGTGACCCGCCTTCGACTCATCGGCGAGAGCACCATCCCATTCGAAGATCACGATGCGACGCTTCGCGTCCCGACCACCGGCATGCGCGAAGAAACCTTTTACGATTTCGCCCTTCCGGTACTCAAACGCGCGGAGCCTCGGCTGGAAGCGTTAGCGCTTCAAGAGGAGGAGACGCACAAGACCCGTTCCGCCCCATCGTCCGCACCGGCCTTTGGCGTCGTGCAAATCGGCCTGACTGAGGTCCCGATGCAGCGGGAACTGGCGGAGGTGCTACGAACCTTCCTTCTCCTTACCCTCGGCATTATTACGGCGGGCATTCTGTTTACCAACCTGCTTGCCCGCCGCATCATTACACCCTTGCGCAATCTCGCGGCGGGAGCACGCAAAGTCGCAGAGGGCGATCTCTCCACGTTTGTCGTCCCCACCACACAAGACGAAGTCGGCCAGCTTACTGCGCTCTTTAACGTGATGACCAAATCCCTGCAGGAGCGAAATCACGCCATCTCTGCAAACCTCGAGACCATCCGAAGACATGTCTCCCAGTTGACGACCTTGAACCAATCCAGCGCAGCGATTACGTCCACGCTCGATCTGGATCGCCTGCTTTCTACAGTGCTGCAGCTTCTCAGCGAAAATCTCGGCTTCGCCAGAATGGTTCTCTTCTTGTGGGACAGTGAGCGCGGCGTCGCCACAGTCGGACAAATGCTCGGTATGCCACCCGAGGCGGAGGAGGCGGCAAGGCGTCTGGTCATTCCCGTGCATGAGGACGGCGGGTTCGCCGCGGAAATCCTCCTGCACGGGAAACCCGTCCTGGTGCCGAATATCGAAACCGTCGCTGACCGCATCTCTCCCGCCGTGTTGCCCTGGCTTCGCCAGGTGGGATTGTCGTCCTTCGTCGCCGCTCCTCTCCGCAGTCAACAACGCATTCTGGGGTATCTCGGGGCCGATCGCGGCGCACAGCCTTGCACCCAGGAAGATCTTGATCTCCTAGTCACCATTGCCAGCCATGTGGCTGTGGCCGTGGACAATGCGCGCGCCTATACCGAACTGGCTACCCTGACGGAGCATCTCGAACGACGCGTCCAGGAGCGCACGCACGAATTGCAAACGGTGAATGAGCGTTTGCAGGATCATGATCACCGTCGCTCTAAATTCGTATCGGTCGCCTCGCACGAATTACGCACTCCGATGACCTCCATTAAAGGATTCGTAGAGAACATGCTCGATGGACTCACCGGGCAACTCTCGGAACGGCAAGCGCACTACCTGCAGCGCGTCAAACACAACGTCGATCGCTTAACCAGAATCATTAACCAACTATTGGATTGGTCGCGACTGGATGTCGGACGCGTCGATATCAAACCAGAACCGCTGGCGATCGATGCCTTCGTTCGCGATGTCGTGGAAAGTTGTCAAACCCTTGCGGCCGAGAAGTCCATCACGCTGGAAGTACTACCCTGTTCGGAGGTTCTCACCGTACGCGCCGACCGCGACAAGCTCGAACAGATTCTCTGGAACCTGGTGGGTAATGCCATCAAGTTCACCCCCCATTCGGGCCGTGTCACCGTGCAATGCAGTGCCCATGATGTGAACTATTGCCAGATCACCGTCGCGGATACCGGCTGCGGCATTGCGGCAGATGAATTGCCGCTTGTTTTCAATGAATTTTCCAAAGTCGAATCGTCGATGCCGGCATCGCAAGGCGCTCAACTCGGCCTCTTCATCACCAAGAGCCTGGTGACACTGCACGGCGGCCAGATGTGCGTGGAAAGCCAATTGGGCGTCGGAACCCGATTCTATTTCACGCTCCCACTCGCCCAGCCATCCAACCCGCAGTCGTAAGTACATTCCCACGTGACGCCCGCAAGGCACCGTCGTCGTTTGTATCTGATTCGATAATAGCCGCATTGTTTTGAACAGCTCGCGCCGAGTGGCGACGCTGTTCAACAACGTGGCCTTCCACGGGCCGCACAGAATCAACAGCTTGGGGACGCACATGACGACCGCGGTTGTTCCAACCACGGCACAGGTATTGCGGTTTGCCTCCTATGGCGACGTCTTTTCACCAGCCAGTGTGGCCACATCGTGCACACCGCCATTCTCATCGTTGATGACGATCCGGATATTCGGGAATCCCTCGGAGACATGCTGCTTCACGAGGGCTACCTTGTTGAGAGCGCCGCATCCGGGGAAGACGCGCTGCACCAAGCCAAGCAACGCCCATTCCAGGCCGCGATTTTGGACATTCAGCTGCCGGATCTCAACGGACTCTCCGTCCTCAAGGTGCTGACGGAGCTGGATGCGTCTCTCCCCGTCATTATCCTGACCGGGAATGCGACCGCCGAAAATACGATCGGCTCGCTCGCTAAAGGCGCGTTCGCCTATCTGACCAAGCCCTATAACTCTCTAGAACTCAAAACCGTTCTCCGGCGAGCGGTCTCTGTTAAGGGCTTGGCCGTACGTGCTGAGCACGTTGAACAGGCGCTTCATGCCAGCGAAGAACGATTCCGCGCATTGGTCGAATCGGCGACCGATGCCATCGTCCTCGCCGACGACCAGGGACGGATCATCTGCTGGAACGGCGCAGCGGAACGGATGTTCGGATACAGCAAGCAGGAAGCTCTCGGAACATGTCTCACGATGCTGATGCCTGAACGGTTTCGGGACAGCCACCGAACCGGCATGACCACGCTCGCACAGAGATCAGCCACTCTCATCGATCAGACCATTGAATTGATGGGCATGACCAAGGCGGGAGATGAGTTTCCGATCGAATTGTCACTGGCCTCATGGCGTACGCACGAGGGGGTATTTTTCAGCTCGATCATTCGCAACATTCGCAGACGAAAACAGGCGGAAGAGGCCGTGGTTCGCCTGAGCCATCAGAATGCGTTGATCTTGGACAGCGCCGGGGATGGGATCTTCGGCTTGGACCTGCAAGGGCGCGCGACCTTCGTAAATGCCACGGCCGCACGAATGTTGGGATGGAGCGCGGCCGAGTTGATTGGCAAAGTGTTAGCGCCCTTGCTGTATACCAGCCTCGGAAATGCCTCTCTCCGCTCTCCCGATCCATTTTTCCTGCACGCCGCGGTCCGGGATGGCGCCATGCATCGAATGGAAAACGATACCTTTACCAGAAAGAACGGTTCGAGGTTTCCGGTTCAATATGTCATCAGCCCTATTCGTGAACAGGATGGTCCGATCGGCGCCGTGGTGGTCTTTCAGGACATCACGACGCGCAGGCAACTGGAGAGCCTGCAACAAGCACAACTCTCCATCAGCCATATCCTGGCACAGGCCAGTACCCTTGAAGACGCCACGACACCCTTACTCCGTGTGACCGGCGAGATAGGCCTTTGGGATTTGGCTATCTTCTGGGTGCGGGCCGAAGCCGGTGACACGCTCACCTGTTATGACACGTGGGAGCGGCCGTCCAGACAGTGGGATGAGTTCATCAGGGTTTGCCGGAAGAGTGAATTCCCCCCAGCCATGGACTTTCCTGGACTGACCTGGAGCACAAAACTTCCGCTGTGGATCCCTGATGTTCTGAACGACTCCCGCTTTACCCGTACGCCGACCGCCTCACGCCTTGGCGTCCGTGGAGCCTGCATCGTTCCCATTCGCACCGGCACGAAGATCCATGGGGTTTTGGAATTGTTTGCCGGCATCCCCCGCGCCTGCGACAACCAATTGCTCCACGTCTTGACCGATACCGGCATGAAGATCGGACAATTCATCGACCGGGCCCAGGCCGGAGCGGCCCTCCGGGCCACCCATCGGATGACGCAGAATCTGCTCGCCAGCCTACCCGGTGCCGTATTCCTCTGCGGACGGGACTTGCAGGTGCACTATGCCAATACCTTAGCCCATCGCTACTTTTCCCGAACGGAGGATTCCCTGGTCGGGTGCTCCCTCGCTGAGTGCCTTGGCTTGCCGGACGCTGCCGCCCGGCATCTCGTGCAGGAGTGGGCCACCCTTTCGGCAGACTCGCTTCGTGAACACGCCGAGTGTGAGTGCGAAGTCGCCCAGCGGTTGTATCGATATCGATGCTTCCCGGTTGCCCAGTCGGCGTCCGCCCCCTACCAGGTCGGCATCGTCCTATGGGACATCACCGAGGACAAACACCTGCAGGATCAGCTGATCCAGTCTGAGAAACTCACGAGTCTAGGTACGATGGTGTCCGGGATGGCCCATGAGATCAATAACCCGGCACAGGCAATTCTCAGCATGGCTGAATTGATCCAGGAAGAACAGGACCCGGGCACGATCAAGGAGTTTGCCGCCGATATCGTCGGCTACGCCCGCCATGTGTCTCACGTCGTTCGAGACTTCGCCGGGTACGCCCGGTCGACGGGCACGGAGAGTGCGACTGAGATCGACGTCGCGGAGCGATTGCTGGAAGCCGTCAAAATGGCTCGAAGGGGATCCCAATTCGGCTACGTCGATGTCGTCACCCGCTTCGAAGCCCCCGCGTTTCTGCGCGCCCACAAAGGGGAAATCGATCAGGTGTTCATCAACCTGATCAACAATGCCGTACAGGCAATGAACGGCACAGGCTGCTTGACGTTAGGGACATCGCAGGATGGCAGCTGGATCGACGTCACGATCGCTGACACCGGTCCAGGCATCCCGGCTGCCGTACGGCCGAAGATTTTCGAGCCGTTTTTCACCACCAAGCCACCGGGAAAGGGAACCGGGCTTGGGCTCAGCATCGTCCACAAAATCGTCACCCGCCACGCCGGGACCATCCTGGTCGACAGCCTCGAAGGCCATGGAACCACCTTCCGCTTACGCTTCCCGGCCGCTTCCGCATAACAACCAGTACTCCGCGCCGTTCACTGACTGGGCGCACACCCATCCCCTGCCCTCACACTCTCCATGTGGGAATCGAACAACCTGCCGTTCAGCTACAGAGGCGAAGCGCTGGAAAGAAAGGCCGCGAGGACAACACTCGTGACACTTACGAGCGAGAAGAGGAAGTATAGGCACGCTTGAATACGGAGCGGAGGCCGAAATAGGCGAACGAATCTTTCAGATTGGAATAGAGCCGCTTGAACGATCCCATGTCGGGATTGGTGACATATTCCATCGTCAGCACAATCCGCTCCTCCTGCTCTCCGAGCGGCGTTACGGCATGCCAGAGTTTGTCGCCGTTGAAGATCACCAGGTCGCCTGGAGCCGTCGCCAATTCCATATGCACCGGCAGTTTTCCCGGCACATCTTTAAAAAGATCACACACTAAGCGGCATTGCTTGGATTGATCGAGCAACCCCAGCAGGATCGTGTACCGCGCGCCCTTATAATAGGACGTATCGTAGTGATACCCTATGTGATCGCCAGCTTCCGTGTAGTAATACAACGCGCAGGAATGCGGATCGTTATCCGGGCAGAGCAAGAGGTTGACCTTGGTCAACCGGTTGAGCATGGTTCGAAAGGCATCGGAGCGATACAGGTCCATGAACTGCGGCGCATGCTCTCTCACCGTGTAATAGCTCACGCTGCCGCCCTTCTTATGTCCGGGAATGTAGTTCCGGTTCAGCCCGGATTTGAGCGCCTGCGCCTGTGACGTCAGTTCGGCCTCGACAAACTCGCGCGGCAAAAACTGAGGAATGTACAGAAACTCGTTCTGCTCCCAATAGTTTCTTTCCAACCGATCGAGATCCAAGGCAGCAACAGCCCGATCCACTGCTTCGGTCACGCCACTCGCACAGGCTTGTGTCATACTCCCCTCGCCATGTCTTGATTCACGACTTTCCGGCCATTGATGCGCGCTGTGTGTTTCTTGGGCTCCCGAAGTACTCTTCGTGCACTCGCAGGATGGTCAAAAAGGCCGTCCGGCGATGCGACAACGAAGATGGCGGCCGTTTTCAGCATTCTCCTAGGGTCGGCTCAGCACCGGAGCCCTCACGATTTCTACATCGGCGGGGGCCTTGAAATCAAATAGCTCGTCCTTCAGGCCGGTATTCGGCTTCAGTTCGGAAAATTCAAACGTGGCGACATTGCCACTGACCTCGTGCAGCGCGATGGTCTTGAGGAAATAGGTTTTGGGCTGTACCTCGATCACGATTTTCTGAATCGCCCGCTCCGGTTCAGCACGTCCCTGCTTCGGAGTCAGCGACACCAGCGGAATGCCTCCGGCCCCTCGCTCCTTGGTAGCCAACGGTTCGATATCAAACTCTTCGTCCAACTTGGCAACCCCCTGCAAGAGCTGCAATGGTGCCTGTGACGCCGCCATATAGGTCAACTTCCCCACTAGCACTTGCTTATGCTCCGGCACGTACATCTTCACATCGTCTTTATTGACGTAGATTTCTTCTGTCGCCGGCTCGATATAGTCCCACCGCAATTTGCCAGGCTTCTTAATGTAGAAGTGCCCGGTCGAAATCACCGGTGTGGAAAATCCTTCAATCCTGGTTTTTTGCGTGAAGGACGCCTGCAAGTCCTTGGTCTTTTCATAGCGCGACTGAATGTTCTTCACCACCTCCTGCACTTCGTGCAACGCCTGGAGGTCGACCGCCGGCTCATCAGGCTTCACCGGTTGCGCAAGAGCCGGAATTCCGGTCACCAGCAACCCCAGTATGACGAACCATATTCTCATCATTCCTCATCTCCACCGACCGGGCCTCGACGTCCCAGCACTTCTCGCCGTCCATCACGACCAGCCGCGCCGACCACGCCCTCCGCTTCCATTTGTTCGATCATGCGTGCCGCCCGAGGATACCCAACACGCAACCGGCGTTGGATCAACGAAGCGGACGCCTGCCCCGTCGACAGCACCAGATCCTTCGCCTGTTCGTAGACCTCGTCCTTCGCCTGCTCTTCTTCCGCCTCCTCAACCTTGAGGGACTGCAGCTCGCGGCAGTATGACGGCAACGCCTGCTTCTTCACAAATTCGACCACCCGCCGCACGTCGTCATCCGACACAAACGATCCGTGGATGCGCATCAATTTCCCGGTCCCTGAGGCGAGGTACAGCATGTCGCCGCGTCCGAGCAACGCCTCCGCGCCGTTGGCATCAAGAATGGTCCTCGAATCCGTTTTGGATGACACCTGAAACGCGATTCGGGCAGGAAAGTTGGCCTTGATGAGGCCGGTCAAGACATCGACCGACGGCCGTTGCGTCGCCAGTACCAGGTGGATGCCTGAGGCGCGGGCCATCTGCGCCAGGCGGGCGATCTTATCTTCGACATCCTTCGGGGCCACCATCATGAGATCGGCCAGCTCATCGATCATCACCATGATGTACGGGAGGGGTTCCGGCGGACTCGGCTTGACCGAATCAGTCGGCCCATTCTCACCGGCCGGTTCCGCATCTTCGCCTTTCGAAAGCCGTTCCTCCTCGGATAGAAACGTCAGTTCGCCCTGCTCGGCTTTGCCGGACTGCCACACGTCGGACACGGCTCCCTGCACTTCCGAAATGCGCCGATTGTACGCATCGATGCTGCGCACGCCGGCTTCGGCCAACAGCTTGTACCGCCGCTCCATTTCCTGGACAACCCATCCCAGGCCGCGCGCCGCTGATTTGGGATCGGTGATCACGGGACGCAGCAGGTGCGGAATACCATCGTAACTTTGGAATTCCAGCATTTTAGGATCGATGAGCAGTAACTTCACTTCATCCGGCCGCGCGCTGAACAGGATACTCAAGAGCATCGTGTTCAACCCCACGCTTTTACCGGCCCCAGTAGCGCCGGCGACCAGGAGGTGAGGCATCGTTTGCAGATCGGCACAGACCGCGCCGCCAAAAATGTCTTTCCCCAACGCCAAGCTCAACTTCGAACGCGACCGGGAGAACGCATCGCTGGTCACGACTTCCTTCATGGACACCATCTCGCGATGCGGGTTCGGCACTTCGATTCCGACCACAGATTTTCCCGGCAAAGGAGCCACGATGCGCAAACTGATAGCCTTGAGCGCCAGGGCCAGGTCATCAGCAAGGTTCACGATGCGCGCGACCTTGGTGCCGGGCGCCGGCTCGAATTCGTACATGGTGACGACCGGGCCTGGACGCACTTCGGTGACACGCCCCTCAATCGCAAAACTTTTCAATGCCTTGGTCAGGATTTCCGATTGCAGCTTCAATTCATCGTCGCTGAGACGGGCGATAGGACCGGAGGGATCACTGAGTAACTCTTGCGGGTCCGGCAGCACATACCCGTCGGACACGGATGGACTTGTCGCCACGGCCGGAGCCGACTCGTCTACAGGCGTAGACCGCTTTTCCACTTTCATCGGCGGCTGAATTTTGGGGGGAATCATGGGAACCGCAATCTGCTCGACGGCCTCAGCTACCACCTGCACCTCGCGGTCGAGCCCCGGTTCTTCCGCCTCACGTGACGGCCGCGCGACTTTCACCCGCGCCCGCTTCGGTTGATTGATCGGCTCTTCCTGCTTCACCGGCCACTCCGGTACGAGCCCCGTCATGCGCTTGCGGACGGCGATCCACCAGTCCGGAACCCTTTGCAGCAATGCCGTCAGGGACAGAGGCACCGTAAACAGGAGGGCCACCATCAGCCCGGTGAGAATCACAATGTGCGCCCCGGTGGTGGCAAAATAGCCGCGGATACCGTCGGCGACGATCTGACCGACCATTCCACCGGCCATTCCGCGGTGAACCCAACCGCTTGAAATCGTCGGGACAGCCGTCACTTCCAAATGCAGAAGCCCGCTCAAGAACACCATGGCAACCAAGCCGCTCCCGGCATTTCTCAGTCGCATGGTGAGCGGAATCGGCGTGAAGCAGCGGGCGCCAAGAAGACCGAGGAGAATCGGAAAGAGATAGGCGGCGCCGCCGACCAAAAAGAAACAGGCCGCCGCCGTCAACGCACCGACCGACCCGATCATGTTTTTGGGCTGAGTGCCGGCTGCTCCGGATGCCGCAATCGATTTGGCGTCGCCGGGAACAAACGACACCAGACTGAGCAGGATCAAGAGACCGACTGCGATCAGGAGAACCCCGATCACTTCGCGCTTCACATGAGAGGGACGGGAAGGGGCTGAGCGGGCGTCACCGCGCTTTGCCGTGGTGGATACACCCATGCGGCGGATCGTAGCACAGGGAAAATGCCTTTTCAAACAAACGGGCAATGTTGCGCAGCGGGATCAGCCGCTACCCATGCCGAGTCGCGATTGAACCGTTCACGCCGACTCGTTGTCAAACGCAGCGGCGAGGGCGCGATAGTGCTCGAGTGTCAGTGTCTCCGCACGAGCCTGCAACGGAACACCGACGATTTGCATCGCCCTGGCAATCCGCTCGGACGGATAGCCTTCATCACGCAACGAATTCACCAAGGTCTTGCGTCGGTGGGCAAAGGCTGCCCGCACCAGGCGCCGAAACCGCTCGTACCGATCCGGCTCGATGCCATCCTGTGGCTTGAGTTTGAGATGCACGACCGCCGATCCCACAGTCGGACGAGGGCGAAAACAATTCGCGGACACGCGAAACGCCACTTCCACTTCTGCCGCCTCTTGCGTGAGAACGGAGAGCACACCGTAATCCTCGCTGTTCGGTTTGGCAGCCAATCGGAGCGCGACTTCCGTCTGCAACATCAGCACCAAACGGTCGAGGTGGGCACGGGCGTCGAGTAACGCGAACAGGATCGGCGTGGAGACATAATATGGGAGGTTCGACACGACTACCGTCCCCGGCGGCAAACGGTCGAAGGGGAACTCCAACGCATCTCCGATGCGAAGGTCGAGGTTGCGGCAATGCCCGAGCGTCTCCCGCAGCTGGGGCTCCAGTTGCGGATCGATCTCGACGGCAATGACGTGCCCGGCTTCGGCGCACAACCCGGCCGTCAGGGCGCCTCGCCCCGGTCCGATTTCCAACACCGTATCCTCCGGACGAAGCGCTGCCAGGGACACGATTTTTCGAATGATGTTCGGGTCGATGAGAAAGTTCTGCCCAAGCCGTTTCAGGGCTGGAGGAAAGGAGGCAGCCATGGTTTCATGCGGCTTTCTATCCGGCCGTGGGAGGAACCGCAGTCCGCAGGCGTTTGGCCAGCGCCACGAGGTAGGAGCGGTAGCATTCGACCTCGTCGCTGAATTCCTCGATGAGATCGTTGGTGAAAGCCATCCCGGGCTTCTTCCCGGCCAAGCCGTCCGCCTCGGCCTTTCCGGCGTGCTGCTGGAGCAACGCGACCGTGCGAATCTTCCACTGGCCCACACGTTCTGTGCCCAGCGTGGTATTGAAGTCCTGGATGGTCCGCTTCGCAATCGCGTCCAACTCCTTCACCTGCAGATCGATGATGGTTGCCGCGGAAGGTGCTGCGTCTGACATGGAGAGTGCCTCTTTCCTATCGGGGAGGTGGCTAAACAGGGGACCAGGATTTTGCCAAACGCGCCGCGACCTTTACCGCCTCCAGCAAGCTTCCATGCTCGGCGACTCCCTTACCGGCAATATCGTACGCCGTTCCATGGTCGACCGAGGTGCGGATGATCGGCAGGCCGACCGTCAAATTCACGCAGGTGCCGAAGGCCACGAGTTTGAGGGGAATCAAGCCCTGATCATGGTACATGGCGACCACGCCATCGTAATCGCCGCGCGCGGCTTTCCCGAACAAGGTGTCGGCCGGCAAGGGATCACTGGCCTTGATACCAGCCGCCCGGGCCAATTTCACGGCCGGCGCGATACTGGTCGATTCTTCATTGCCGAACAGCCCATGTTCGCCGGCATGAGGATTCAAGGCAGCCACGCCGATCCTCGGGCGCGCGATGCCAAAGTACTTCGTCAACCCGAGGTGGGCTAGACGGATGGCCTTCGCAATGCGCTGCGTGGTCAGGAGAGGGGACAAGGCATGAATCGCGACATGGGTCGTGGTAAACATGATCTTCAACGGGCCGCCGACGATCATCATCCCAAACTCTTTGGTTTTGGTCAGATCCGCCAGCAGTTCCGTGTGGCCGGGGTAGTGAAAGCCCGCCATATTCATCGCTTCTTTGTTAATCGGCGCCGTGACGATCCCGCCAACGCTCCCCGCCTGCGCCAATCCGACCGCTTCTTTGATGAAGGCGATGGACGCCGCACCGGTCACCGCCGACGCGACGCCCATGCGAAACTTCGGCAACGGCTTCTCCAGCGGATCCGCAACGGCGACCTGCCCTGGCTTCAACCGTGACTCATTCGCCGGATCAAACGTCACCACGTCCAAGGGCAAGTCCAGCCACTTGATCGTGCGTTCCATGACCGGACGCGAGCCGATGACCACCGGCTGGCAGAGCCGCGTCAGCGCCTTGTCGGCCAAAGCCTTGGCGATGACTTCGGGGCCGATGCCGGCTGGGTCTCCCATAGTGAGACCCAAGACAGGGCGGATCGATCGTTGTGGGTGTTTACGAGCCATGGGTGTACAAAAATAACGTATACCCAAGGTACAGCAGCGCGCTGCCGCTGAGCAACCAGGGTCGCCAATGACCGGTCCACAGGGCCTGTAGGAAGCTCATGCCCATGGCAATGACCGCGAGCACCATGGTCGCGAGTGCCGTCGTCCCCAGGGTCCATTCAGTTCCCAGCAATCCGACAGAGACAGGGATCGATCCCTGGAACACCATCGCCCCGGTCACGTTCCCGACTGCCAGCCGATCTTTTTTCCGGTAGAGCCACAGAAAGCTGTTGGACATTTCAGGCAACTCCGTGGCGAGCGGGGCGATCAAGAGAGCCAGGATGAGCGGGGAGACCTGCATCTCGGCGGAAATAGAATTCGCCGCCGTGACAAATAAGTGCGCGCCACCCACCAATCCAAGCAATCCCACGACACCCTGCGCCCCGATCAGGACATATGCCGGATTGGACGACCGGCGGGCAAACAACAGGGGCTCAAGCTCTCCCCCACCCTCTTCCGTTTCTTCGTCCTCCTGGGAGAATTTCAGTTTCATGTAATAGACATACATGCCCAACAGCAGCAGGGCGATGACCGCATGGAACACACGGGAGGGAATCACGGCGCAGATCAACGCCAACGCGTAACTGATCAGAAAGAAGGTAATATCGACGCGAACCTCGCGGTAATTGAGTTTGAATGTGGCCGTTCGTTTCCCGAGCTTTGCGTAGAGCACCAGCAGCAGCGCCAGAATCGGCAACACTAAGGTGCTCAGCATGAACGGCGCCCCGAGAATCGCTCCCAAACCGACTTCCATCTGCTCGCGGCCCGCCCCGAAAAAAATAGCGATGATCGGGATCGATGTCTCCGGGAGTGTGGTCCCGACTGCCGCAAACACACTGCCGACCGCACCTTCGGAGATCTTGAGCCGCTTGCCGAGCCATTCAATGCCGTTCGTGAACAGATGGCATCCGGCCAGGGTGATGACGACCGACGCCACAAACATGCCCACATAGAATAGGATCGTCACAGGTGTCCTCGCGAGGAGATCGTAATGGGGCAGGAGGCATTGGGGTGGCGGTATCGGCTCATGCGCGTCCCCTCGTCCGTTTCTTCCCATCCGGAGTGCGCCGGAATGCCAGCATCGCTTCTTCGAGCACGTCTTTCACCGGCCGGCCGCTCTGTTCGGCGATGCGCTTGCAGTCTTCGTACTCAGGAGCCGCCTTGCTCTGCCCGGGCTGATGCTCCGCCACTTTGATCCGCACCTCGCGCCCCTGGACCTGCACTGACGTAAAGCGGCGCGGCAGGACCCGCCGGTGCACTTCATGCGTCCGAACACCAAGTGCCGTGGTATCGCTGAACAAGACCGCCAACACCGCCTCGACTCGTTCCCGTGGCGCGAGCACGGACAGGACATTTCCCGGCCGCCCCTTCTTCATGGTCACCGGCGCCAACGTCGCGTCCACGGCCCCGGCGGCAAACAGCCGCTCAAAGACCGTCTCGTACACTTGCGGATTCAGGTCGTCGATGTTCGTGTGGAGTTCCACGATCGTTTCGACCGCAGCGCCGGTCGCCGGTTCATCGCCGATAAAGACTCGCAGCACATTGGCCCACTGCGCAGGATCGGCCGTGCCCGCTCCGTAGCCTACTCGACGGACGTGCATGGAGGGGAGACACCCGAACTCAGCCGCCAGGGTTCGCACGAGCGCGACCCCGGTCGGCGTCGCCAACTCGCGTTCCGGGCCTTTCGCATAAATCGGGAGGCCCACCGCAAGCGCCGCCACCGCGGGGCCGGGCACCGGCAATGCGCCATGCGCCGAGGTCAACATCCCGGACCCCACATTGATGGCAGACGCCGTCACACGCTGCACGTCCAGCAGATGCAACCCCAGAACTCCGCCGACGACATCGACGAACGAATCGATCACGCCCACTTCATGAAAATGCACGTGCGACGCCTCGACGCCGTGCGCTTTGCCTTCAGCGTGAGCCAGTACGTCGAACACCGCCTGGCTGCGTTCTTTCACCACGGGCGGTAGGCCACTCCGCCGGATAATCTTGGCGATCTGCGCGAGCGTCAACGGGGCCTGAAATCCCTGTTCAATGCGCACGTCGACTTTCGTCGCCGTGATCGCTCCTCGCTCCACGCACTTACGTGATAGTCGATATCCGTCAATGCGCAAGGCGGCCAGCCCGCGCACGAGCTCGGCGAAGGGCAGTCCCGCGTCGACCAGCGCGCCCAACGTCATATCTCCGCTGATGCCGGAAAAACAGTCGAAATGAAGATGTGTCGCCACTGCACTCCTACGATTCCAGATACTGCGCGAGCGAGCGGCATCTTACCGAACCCGCACCCAGACAGCAATCATTCCGCTCGTTCATTGACAGCCCTCCCATGCTGTGTTATCCCCAATCAAGAGACAGGTTCCGCCGACCATCGCCTGCGACACCGAGGCCCATGACCAATCAACGACTCGCTTCCCCCTCCATCACCCGGCGCGTGTCACACATCGTCATCATCAGCCTTCTGCTGGTTGCCTCGAGCCTGATCGTGCCGGGAGGGCAGCCTCCGGACGCCATCGCCAAAACCAAGGGCAAGAGCAGCGTGCCCCGACCAGAGCCGGATCTCAAAATTCTGTCGCTGCACACGGCGCCGATTCCCTACAACCCGCAGGAAGGCGCCTTCCACTTCGTCGCAACCGTGCAACTACCGAAAGAGGTCGACGAACAACTCATGCTGGAGGTCTCCGCCCTCGTCACCTCGTCTTCCATGACCTCGCTGCGTTTTCTCTCGATCCGGCAGCCGGTCAATGAGCACGTGCAAACGACGCCGAGCGCCAACGGAGAGACACCGCAACGACACGTGCATGTGGATCTCTCCTGGGACGGCCTCGATCACAACAAACAGCAAGTGCCGGTCGGATCATATGAATATGAAGTGCGGGTCAAGCTGTTGAGTAACGGGGAGAAGGGCCAGCGCACCCAAATGCTCTCGTGGCCCAAACGCGGGAAGATTCTGGTCAAGAACTAAGGCTGATCACCATCCGGCTCCCCCACCATGTTGATGCGGTGAGCCAGGCACCCGGCACCGAAGCCGTTGTCGATATTCATCACCCCTACGCCGGCCGCACACGAATTCAACATCGTCAATAACGCCGCTAGGCCGCCAAAGTGTGCACCATACCCACGGCTCGTGGGCACCGCAATCACAGGCTGCCGCACTAACCCGCCGACCACGCTCGGCAACACCCCGTCCATCCCGGCGACGACCACCAACGCCCGCGCATCATGCAGCCGTTCCTGCTGGCCAAGTAGACGATGCAATCCGGCCACACCCACATCGTACAAGGTGTCTGTCTTGCTCCCCATAATATCCGCCGTCACGCGCGCTTCTTCGGCGACGGGGATATCGGCTGTCCCAGCAGTGACAATGAGCACGGAGCCTCGACGCACCAGGTTGGGTGGGGCAATCGCCACAACACGAGCGGCTTCATGATAGGTAGCCCGCTTGCTGACTCGCAGCAGCGCCTTCGCGACAGGCGGATCCACCCGCGTAGCGAGCAGGCTCTTGTTCTTTCGCAACAGGGTCTTGGCAATGGCGACAACTTGCGCCACCGTCTTCCCTTCACAAAAGATGACCTCAGGAAATCCCTGGCGAAGCGCCCGATGGTGATCAAGCGATGCGAAGCCCAAGTTTTCGTATGGCAGCGTGCGCAACTGCTTGAGCGCCTCCGGAATCGCGAGGGTCCCTTGTTGCACATGGGTGAGCAGCGCCCGCAACTGGTCTTGATTCATAACGGTGCCTTCTCTCCCTTGGCCTCACGCTCCATCAAATCACCCACCGCCTGACGGCAGGGTTTGTCGGCGAAGAGCACGGCATTGACCTCTTGGACAATCGGCATGTCCACCCCGCACCGCTGCGCCAAACCCAACGCAGCCTTGGCCGTCCGCACCCCCTCGGCCACCGCTTGCATACTCGCCAGAATCCCCTCCAAGCGCTCACCCTTTCCCAGCCGTACCCCGACGGAGTGGTTGCGGCTCAGCGGTCCCGTGCAGGTCAGAATGAGATCCCCAACCCCTGAAAGCCCGTAAAACGTCCGCGGATCGGCCCCCATCGCGACCCCAAGCCGAATCATTTCGGCCAGCCCGCGTGTAATCAAGGCGGCGCGGGCGTTATGCCCGAGTTCCAGCCCATCAACCACACCGGCGGCCAGAGCCATAACGTTCTTCAACGCACCGCCCAGTTGCACCCCGATCAGATCATTGTCGGCATAGACGCGGAAACTCGGTGTCATGAACAGCGACTGAATGGTTTTCACCCGGTCGCTGTCATGGCCGGCCAGACACAACGCGGTCGGTTTTCCCTGACTGACTTCACTGGCGAAACTCGGTCCCGACAGCACCATCACGGAATCCCGCATATGCGCCGGTAACGCCTCCTGCATGACTTGCGTCATCAGGTCGAGCGTCGTCTCCTCGATGCCTTTCGTCGCACTGACAAAGGGGACAGCCTCCGGCAACAACGGGCCGACCCGTCCCAGAACGGGCCGTGCCACATGCGAGGGTACGGCAAACAGTACGCAATCGGTTCCGGTCAGCGCCTCGGACAAGACATTGGTCGCCGTTAACGTCGGGGGAAGCCGCACACCAGGAAGATAGAGCGCGTTCTCACGCCGTTGCGCAATGGTGTGCACCACCTCCGGCTCGTGGGCCCACAGACTCACGGCAATCTGTTGTTCGGCCAGATGCCGGGCCAATGCGGTTCCCCATGCCCCGGCGCCCACCACTGCTACACGCTGAATTGCGGATCGTGTCATGGACGCGGATTATAGGAAGGGGTTCGGAAGGGTGTCAACGAACAGACTGCAGGAGCTCATGTGACCACTGGAATTCCATCCGCACACACGGTAGTCTGCACAGGCCAGCCGGAGCAACGATCATGAAACCCTGTCCAGCCTGCGGGCGTGCCCTGCCTGAAATTAACCGCTACTGCACCCACTGTGGGGCTGCGGCGGCATCCGACGTGGAGCGGACAGCCACACCAGGGATGTCCCGCCCTTCCGCAAAAGAACAACTCAACCTCAATATCCTGTATGGCATGATCACGGTCCTGATCGTGTCGGTCATCATGCCGCCCTGGGAAACACCGCCCTCCCAGCCGGCCGCGTTCCTCGGCTTTCATTTTATTCTCTCCCCGCCGCAACCGGATGCCATCGTGAGCCGGATGCTGCTCACGATCGAACTCACCACGACGGCCATCGCAGGCTTGTACCTGTCGTTTCTGTTTCGCACGAAGCCATGAAGGGCTGAGTCAGTCCAGGGCGAGCGTCAGGCATTTGGCAGCGCCGCCCGACTTCATGAATTCGTCCAATTCCACGGCATGCGTGCGGTAGCCACGGTCGTGGAGGACGTGCATCGTACGGGGGCAGCCGGCGGGAATGACCACGTGTTTTCCGACACACACGGCATTGCAGGCGAATCGAACCGCTTCCTCCTCAGGCACAGCAATCCGCTGCTCCGCAGGGATCCGCTCTGCAATAGCAGCCAGCCCATAGGAATCGAAGGCCGCCGGGAAATAGAGTAACTCCCCTCCGCTGAGCGGGCAGAAGCAGGTATCCAGGTGATAAAAGCGACCGTCGATGAGTTCCAGCGGGATGATTTCACGCCGGAACAGTTCGCTTAGCGGAGGGAATGATCGGATGTCGGTTCGCTGGCGATACCCGCCATACCAGGTATCGGGAAATCCCAACAGATCACCCGCGCCTTCGAAGTACTGGGACTTCTCCAGGGTCAGCACTTCATAGCCCCGCTCACGGAACCATCGTTCAAAATACACTTCCTCGCGTTGCCGCTCCGGATACCGGAACCGGCTCACCAGAGCGCGGTGGCCGACCACCACCCCCGCATTTGCCGTAAACACCAAATCCGGAAGTCCCTCGACCGCCTGTAGCCGTTCAATCGCCGCGCCGACATCCCGCTCGAGCAACGCCATCAACGCTTGCCATTGGCTGACCGCGCGCGAGAGGACTACGGCGTTCGTCCGCCGCATCCAGGGATTGATCTCGTAGTCGATCTGAAAATACTCGGGAGGACACACCAACAACCGGCTCATGCGCGCCACCCGAGAGTACGGGCCAGTTCCTTGAGAAAGGAGGCGGCGTCCATCACGAGGCCGACGGCCTGGAAACTCCCCCGGTCGGCCAACTTCGTCGGGACAGACGGATTGACATCCACGCAGACGGTCGGAACTGTAGCCGGCAGCAGATTGCCGGTAGCGATGGCATGCAGCGTGGAGGCGACCAACAGCGCAAGCCCGACCCCCTGCACTTCCTCGCGCATTGCCTGCTGGGCCTGCATCGAGTCCGTCACCACGCCGGGCAATGGTCCGTCATCGCGAATCGTGCCGGCCAACACCATTTTCACGTTGCGCCGGACACAGGCCGCCATGATGCCTTCCGTCACCACGCCAGACCGCACCGCCTGTTCGATACTGCCGATGGCACGAATTTTATTGATCGTGCGGAGGTGATGCTCGTGTCCATGCGGTACCGACCGCCCCGCCGTCAGCCCATACCCGAGAGACGTCCCGTAGAGCGCCGCTTCCATGTCGTGCGCAGCCAACGCGTTGCCACAGAACAAGATCTGAATATACCCAGCCGCTATCAACCATGTGAGCGCCTCGCGCCCTCCGGCATGGACGATGGCCGGACCTCCGGCACAGAGCACCTTCGACGACGCTTGTCCTTGCCGATTTCGTTCGCGCAGCGTCTGCATGCGTTGCGCGATATCCGCAATGACCGGCTGATGCGGTCGCTCAGACGACACGACCGACTCCATGAACCCGAACACATCCCGCTCGGCCGGGCGGGCCAGCGGAGTGACTCTGATCCCTTCCCTGCCGATGGCGATCAAGTCGCCGGCCTTCACGGCTCCCATCGGGAGAGTCCTCGCAGCAGCCTTGGCTGGATCGACACAAATCGCCAGGTCCATTTCCATGCCCTCGACCTCCACCCATTCGCCTTCCAACCGGATCTGAGTCGGCAAATGAGTCGTGGCATAAAAATCGTCTGGAAGAATTCCCGCGGCAGGAGCAACTTCGAATCGGCAATCGGCTTCGCGTTCCAGCGTGGCCCCATGTGGCTGGATGGCTCGCAGAATTTCCGCGAGGGTACGGCTGGATTGGGCACGCACCACGATCCGCGCCTGCGATGGTGCATCCCTGGTTGCGCCGATCTTGACGTCCTGCAGATCAAACGTCCCGCCCATCATCACGATCGTGTCCAGGACCTTCGCCAAAATCAGCGAGTCGATAATGTGGCCCTGCAGGAAGACGGTTTCTTGGGATGGCGTCATGGCCGACCTCTCTGAGTCGTGACACCCCGGGAGGCTGCACGGGGAATTGAGGGAGGTACACTGAAGATTCTACCATCTATGGGAAGGAATGGCGCAGGAGATCGAAAAGGCTGCGGAAGATGGGCGTCCAATAAGGTCGCATCTAGTGACGGAGCACATCATACGCGTGTCATACGGCTCACGAGAACGCTGTTGGCGGACTGTTTCCGCGTCCCGCTAGCCTTCTTGCTTGACTACCTCGCGCAGGACACTGGTCGCGTAGGACCCTGGAGGCAACCAGAACGAGAGGGTGAGCACGGAGCCCTGCAGTGACCAGTCCAGATCGTTCAGCCGCACGCGCAAGGCGCGCCGCTCGCCGCGAAATCCGCACTCGGCCCCGGCTTTCGACAGCAGCTCGGGCGTGGTGCCCAGATCCGCAATCACGGCCCGCTCGATCTCACCAGGAACACCGGTGGCCCAGGGCGCGCGAGACCCAAAGAGCGGCCCCGTGGGACTGATCTCGAAGCGATCCGCGCGCGGTTGCTCGACATCCGGCTGTTCCACCGGAAAGCAGGCGCCGTTGTCGCTTTTCATGGCCCAGTCACCGAGCCACACCTGGTCGAGGCTCTCGATCCGCCTGGCAACAATCTGATTAAACACATGCGACTGATAGGTGTTCATGAACCAGATACGCTTCGATCGCGGCATCTTGTTGCGACGCGCCGGATCCCGCAGCAACTCGGCGCCAACCTGGAAATTCGTCCCCGAGCGCCCTTGCCGCTGAGGACCAAAATAATTGGGCACCCCGCGCCGCACCAGCTCATCAAACAGCTGCTGCAGGAGATGCTCACTGCCCTCGCGTACCTCCCGCACCACCAACCGGAAGTGATTGCCCGCGTGATGTCCCTTGCGCAACCGATTGCGATGCCGTCCCAAGATCTCCAACGTCAGCAGCCGATCATCGGTCGGCAGCGCCGCCACCGTCTCAGCTGTCACCCCTTGCAACGACAGCATCTGCGTAGTCACGGCCTGCGCGTCCTTCAACCCGGCAACGCCGATGGACTGAGCCTTGATGTGGAGTTGCGAGGAGAGTCGCGACAACAGGTCCGGAGTGGACAGGCCTCGTTTCTTGATTCGGATATAGAGATGCTCACCCTGCCCGCAGGGGAGATAGAGCGGCCGCTCTTCCACACAAAAATCCTCGGGTGCACTGCGAATGCGACCGCCTAAGGCAGGTACCGACCCCGTAAGATAGGGCAACGTCTGATCAAGCCACGAAACATTCGGCATGGCACTCCTTCTCAGTTCAGGATGCGCACGATTGACGTCATTTGAGTGGGCGACGGAACCACCCGTGTTATACTCATGACATGTTGTCCACAGCGCCAAAGCCGCACACAAACATCACCGCCAGAAGAGGCAGACTGCTCCAGCGGTGCGCCGCCGTCTCGATCTTCTGCGCAATCACGGCCACCCTGGTACCCTCGGCCCACGCGGCCAGCAGGTTGAACGGCGTGGATGTCTTCGCCCAATTGACGCAACACATCAAGCGCCAGGCCGATACCGACAAGCAGGCGTTTGCGGTGGCCAGCCAATGTATGACCTGGTTTTATAACCAACTCCGCCACAAACCGGCCCCGCCTGCCGTCCAGAACATCGCGTGGAACGGGCGCTCACCCCGTGCTGCCGCTGAGTCTTCAGGCGAGGATACCGGTGACTGCCGCACAAAGTACCCTGGGGGCATCGATGCCGTGCGCACTGACTTTCAACGCACGCAAGCCTTTCTCTCACTCAGCCTGACGTTCTACGAATTCGCCCTGGTCGGCGACGGTGACGATAACTCCACCTATAGTGCACGAGAGCTACACGATATTCTGGTCGCACTGAACCTGGCCGCCGAGCCATCGCTGGGGACAGATGCCCACCTGCGGTCCCTCACCTCCCAATTTGATGCCCTGCACGAAACCCGTGGGATGGAAGCGCTCATGAACGGCATGGGCAAACTGTACGATCAAGGGTATCGTGTCACGACCGCAGACAAGGCACACCTGAACCGAGTGATGGAATGATCTCGTCCCTGATGCGGTGGCAAGAGCTGGCGCGCGTCTGGATCGGCCATTGGCTGAGCCGCCCATTCCATCACTTCTTCAATCTCATGCCCGGTCTGGAGATCGGCCTTTCCAAGCCGGAGCTGACTCGCCTCCTGCTGCACCATCCGCCGCTGGCCGGACGCCGCGCTGTTCATCTGAGCGACCTGCATCTGGACCGGTATCGTCCCCGACATCGTGCCCTGGTCCAGACCGTGGCCAAGTTGAACCCCGATTGGATCTTCATCACCGGGGATCTCGTCAATGTGCGCGACGGATTGCCGCATCTGCTTCGGTTCCTGACGGAATTGCGCCGACTCGCGCCGGTCTTTGTCACCCTTGGCAACCATGACCACTACAGCGGCATTCGCGTGGACGAGTTTGCCGAACACTTCGATCGCCGGAAAGTCACGCTGCTGCTCAATCAGGTGACCTGTGTCCCGATGAAGGGCGGCGAGTTGGCCATCGTCGGTCTTGATGACCCGTCGCTCCACCGGGCTGATCTCCGATGCATTCCGTCTCCCCGCCCTGGACGGTTCACGTTGATCCTCGCGCATGCACCCAACATTCTCGATCAACTCACCCCCGAACACCATGCCGATCTCACGCTCTGCGGGCACAGCCACGCCGGTCAATGGCGGATCCCCTACGTTCCGACATTCTGGCTCCCGCCGGGCTGCCATGGGCGGACCCACGGCATGTACGAGAAGCAGCACCATCGCCTGTATGTGAATCGCGGGCTGGGCTGGTCGGTGGTCCCGATGCGACTGAATTGCACGCCTGAAATTGTTTTGCTCGAGTGGGCCGCCTGAACCATCCCGCTGTTACGCGCGGGCCACTCACCACCATTCAGCGAATCCGCTCCAGCGCTTCACGAGCGCGACTCCGCACCGTCTGGTCCCAATCTTCCTTGCTGACATGCGCCAGCTTCTCCTTGGCCGAGGCGGCACGTAACCGTCCGAGGCCTAAGGCTGCACTAGACCGCACATAGGCATGGTCGTCCTCCAACGCCGCCAGCAGATGGGGCACAACCGTCTCGTCACCGATGACACCCAGGTGACTCGCCGCCATGCCGCGCACCTGATGCTGCTTGTCCCCCAAGGCTCGTGTGAGCGTGGTCAGAAAGACGTCCTGGAGTCGGGGCGCGATGCCCTCCAGCCCCTCACGGCGATACTCATTGACTTCAATCAAGGCAAAGGCCAGCTTGAGGCGCTTCTCAGCGGCAGTCTGACTCTCGAACAACGTGATCAGTCTGGTGCGGGTCTGCTTCAGTGTTCGTCTCGCCCGGATCTTGCCGACTAGCACCCAGATGGCAACCAGCACGACCAGCACCGCCGTCGCCAGGGGAATAGCCTGGTCGATAATGACATCCTGCACATCAGGCGACAGCCGTTTCCAAATCCACACACCGGACACAACCGCGCCCAGCAGCAGAAAGATAGTGGTCACATTCGCGTGACCGGATTGTGCGTGACGAGCCATGGCAGGCGACATGATAGGGGGCCGGTCCCAGCGCCGTCAACGCAACTCACGCGAGCGGCTCTTGACACTGACCGGTCCGGATGACTAGGCTTCGCCCCCGATGGACCTTCCCGATTTAAAAGACGATCCCCATCTCAACGTGCTCCGGCCGCTGGTCGAGACCTATCTGGCGTTTTCGCGTTTGGATAGCCGTCACGTGCGCCAGCTTCGACTCACCCCGTCCCAATTCGATGTCATCGCCACGCTGGGAGACACGAAGGGCCTGACCTGTGCGGAACTCTCCACTGCCACACTGGTGACCAAGGGCACGCTGACCGGCGTCCTCGATCGCTTGGAGGCCAAGGGATTGATTCGCCGGATTCCCGTACCCGACGATCGCCGCAGCACTCGCATTTGCCTCACAGCCAAGGGCGACCGGCTCTTTCAGAAAACGTTTGCCGCACACATCGCCTTCCTTCGTCCGTTCTTCCAGCGGGCACTGACCACGGCTGAAGCCAGTCAGCTGCGTGGACTCCTGCTTCGTCTGCAACGGAGCTTGCAAGGGACGCCTCCCGCATGATCCGCGTCACCGTCTTGGGGTCAGGCACCAACGTGCACCCCACGCGCGCGGCAGCCGGATACCTCGTCCAAACCGACCAGACCTTTCTCCTCGATTTCGGCCCTCGCACACTGACCAATCTGATCAAGAGCGGCGTCGATCGGCATCAGATCACACACATTCTCTTTTCGCATTTCCACGCCGACCACTTCGCCGACTTCATTCCCTTCTTTTTCGATGCCGTGATCTTCTGCAAATATCAAGGCGGCCAGCGACCGCCGCTGACCCTCATCGGCCCAAGAGGAACCGCCACACTGATGCGCGCCATGCTGACAACGTTTCCCAGTTTCGATCGCGCGCCGTTTCGAGTGACGATTCGCGAAGTTTCCGACCGAAGTTTTCGCATCGGGGACACGCGCATCAGGCCCGCCACAGTCAGACACGCCCCCCGACTCCATTGCGTCGGGTACCGGATCGAGTACCGGGATCACGTCGTGGCCTACTCAGGGGATTCGCTGTACTGCGACAGTCTGGTACGATTGTGCCGCGAGGCTCATATCGCCATCCTGGACTGCTCCTTTCCCGAAAACCAACCGGGCCCCGGGCACCTCCATGCCGGGGAATGCGGACGCGTGGCACACGAAGCAGGCATCAACCGGCTGGTCCTTTCACATTTTTATCCGATTGCAGAACGATACGATGTGCGCGCACAGGCGGCGACGTACTTCTCTGGACGGGTTCGGATGGCCAAGGACCTGCTGCGTCTCACCAGCTAGCCCCTGTTTACACAGGCATGGCGGGCGAGCGAACTCAGGGCGCTGAAACCGGTTCAGTCCTAGAGGCCCTCTTCTCGCTGTTCGCAACCGAGGATCTCAATGAATCGGGGCAGGCGATACTTTTTCAGCGGCTCGTCCAGCTTACTGTAGATCGCCAACAGATTCTTGATCATGCGGGCGAGAATCGCCCGGGTGGGACTCTTCTGCAGAAACCGGTCTTCAAAGCCATAGCCGGCTTCGGTCAGGAAGCGGGCACAATTCTTCTCTGTCAGGAGTGCCCCGCCGTTAAAACAGTCGATGAAGATTTTGTACCGGTCTGAATCGAACTTGACGAGGAAGTGGCCCGGCATCCCGATGCCATGCACCGGCAGTTGTAACCGTCGCCCGATCAGTAGATACACGGCTGAGAGACTGATGGGAATACCCGTTCGACGGTCCATCACACAGTTCAGATAACTATTCTCGACCTCGTAGTAGTTCTTGGTATTCCCTTTGAATCCGGCTTCGGTGAAGAGGTACCGGTTCAGCGCCTTCACCGTTTCCTCACCGGACACTCGCGAGCCAATCTGCTCACGAACCTCTTGCGCCATCAGATCGAGCTGCCGCTGGTAGGCTTGCACGTCGAGAGATGGATAGGCATACCGCGCGAGGAGAAACGCACCGCGCTCGAGATCCACCTGCTCGTCGGGATAGGCGATCAGATCTCGGAAGTCTTCTTCCAGCTTCGTCCCGCGAATCTCTTCCAGGACGGTCATGATCCGATCGGCCATCTCCGGCTGCTCGATCTCGGCTTCTTGCAGAAGCGGCACCGCAGAATCGCCGTAGTCGATCAGCTTCCCACTGATCGTCTTGACGATGCGTTCATCCTCGTCCCCGAGGAGCCGAATCAATGCACGGATTTGGCTTTCGTTCACAAACATGACGCAACCCCAGTGCCGAGCGCCTAACCAATCGCCCGTCGGAAGGCACGCGCGCCACCGTACAGGCACAGGGCATCGAACAGCACCATCACACCGATGACCATGCCGACATGGGGCAATGCCTCGGCCCAGCCCTGGAGAATCAAGGGCCGCACCGCGTCGATGGCCCAGGTCATCGGGTTAAATTGTGCCAAAAACCCCATCCACCCCGGCATCGCGGTCAAAGGCACCAACGCCGAGCTCAAGAAAATCATGGGCAGAGAGAGAAACCCGAGCACTGAAAAGAAATCGCCGTGGCTTTTCACGGAAAACGCCATCGCCATGGAGATGGCGGTCAGGCCAACGCCAAACATCATACCGATCAGCAAGATCGTGGCCACTCCAGGCAGGCCGGTCACCGGCTGAACGCCGAACAACCAGGCGACCCCGAGAATCACCAAGACCTGCAAGGACGTGATGGTGGTCACAAAAATGAAGCGGCTGAGAATGACCGATGTTCGGTGAATGGGGGTGGACATCAGCCGTTCGAGAAACCCGTTTTCCTTGTCGAAGAGCAGATCGACGCCACCGGCCAGGCCGTTATTGAGCACGGTCATGACCACCACGCCGGCGGTGAGAAAGCTGATATAGCTCGATGACTGGGTCACCTGCATGTCGGCAGCCCGCTGGAACAAATTGCCGAAGAAGATCAGCCAGAACAACATGGGCTGGACCAGGGTGAAGAGCATGCTGAACTTTTCCCGGCTCAGCCGCCGCACCCACCGCATGGTCAACGCACGGATTTCTTGCGAATATTCTTTCATAGCCCAGTCTGGCCGCTCCTTACGCGTCTTCCGATTTCGGCTGGTCGTCCTTGATGGACCGGCCGGTGTACGCGATAAACACATCATCCAACCGCGGCCGGTGATAGTCGATAAATTCCAGTTGGCAGGTCAGGCGGTTGGCGGCTTCAAGAATCGCGGGCAAGGCCTTTTCGGGAGAATCGACCCGAATGTCCAGCCCGTTCGCCCTCGTCGTGACCGCTCGAATGGCCGGAAGATTCTTCACGGCAGCCGCTAGTTGTTCCACCCGGTCGTGCTCTCGCACCGTGAGGGACACCAGGTCACCCCCCAAGCCGACTTTCAGTTCAGTCGGAGCCCCCAGGGCCTTGATACGCCCTCCGTCAATGATCGCAATCCTGTCACACAACTGATCGGCCTCATCCAGATAGTTGGTCGTCATGACGACGGTGATGCCCCGTTCGCGCATGGCCCGCACATGGTCCCAAATGCGCAATCGACTTTGCACATCCAAACCCAACGTCGGTTCATCCAGGAAGAGGATTTTGGGGTCGGGCAACAGTCCGCAGGCGATATCCAACTTGCGCTTCATGCCGCCGGAGTAGGTCTTGGCAGGCCGGTCGGCCTGCTGCTCCAGCTCGACGAGTTTCAGCAACTGAGGAATGCGCGCGGCTGCGTCTTCGGCAGACAAGTGATAGAGGTTGGCCAGCAATTCCAAATGCTCACGCCCGGTGAGAAATCGATCGATGGCCCGCTCCTGCGGCACATACCCGATAGTCTGTCGAACTCGGTCGGCATCCTTGACCGAATCCAGCCCGAAAATTGTGGCCGATCCGGACGTGGGGTTGAGCAGGGTAATCAGGATACGAAGCGTGGTGCTCTTGCCGGCTCCATTCGGGCCAAGCAGACCGAAAATCTCCCCGGTATAGACCTGAAACGACAGATCGTCGACGGCCCGCACCTTGTCGTACGTCTTCCCGAGATGGGACACGTCTATGGCGACCGGACGCGACATTATCCCCATCCTCCGGTTCCACGCCGCTCCGCCAGTTTGAATTGAATCAGATCGCTCAGACGGCGCGCCTGCTGTGCCACATGCTCCGCCTCCAGCAGAAACTGCTTTTCAAGCGGGGTGCAATCCAGGTAGGTGGATAAGGAGTTCACGAAGACCTCATCACTGACGTCGGGCCGAATCAAACTATGCAGCGGAGTGGCCTCTTCGTCTGCTTTGAGATATTCGCCGAGCACATCCATCAGGTACCGACGCAAGGCCGGCTCCAGCGAGACAGCTCCGTCGCGCGGCTTCAGGACGACGCGGGCTTCACGGTAACTTTTCTCAAAAAACTCTTCCTGGATCTCATAGCGCTCCAGCCCTTGCAGCAGAATATTTGAGCGGCCGTCAGACAAGGTCTGTACACTCGCCAACCGCCCGACACAGCCCACAGTGAAGATGGGAGGATTGCCCTCGTACTGCTCTTCCCACCCCTCCTTCAAGAGGGCCATGCCGATACATTGCCCTCCTGCGGCTGCATCCGCTACCATTTGGCGGTACCGCGGCTCGAACACATGCAGGGGCAGGTAGGTTTTCGGGAAGAACACGACGTTGGGAAGCGGGAACAGGGGAATGCGCGCCGGGACGGGAAAGGGCTGGGGTTTTCCTGCCAACTCCCGGTTCGATTGTTCGCGTTCAGGCTCAAGAAACATGGTTCACGATAGCTGATGCTTTTCCACGTTGTCAACGCTGCCGCCGCGCGGCACCGCGATAGCGACCATCACAAAACCATCATGAATACTGGCGTTTCCTCACCTGTCTATCAAAAATGACAGTGTCGACACGCCGGTCCCAATCTCATCCGTACCAGCACCGACCGGTAAGCCGACCATGATGAAATATCTCCTCGCGTGCTTCATGTTGCTCCTGCTGCCGACATCCTGGACGGCCTTCACGCCGGCCTCGATTGCGAAGGACGACCTCCCGGATGGCTTCGACCTCGCGGCACCAGGGTATCGTTATGAATTCCCCCGGGATCACGGCGCACACGAGCGTTACCGCACCGAATGGTGGTATTACACCGGGCACCTGACCAGTTCGGCCGGCCGTCGGTTTGGCTTTCAACTGACCTTCTTTCGCCGCGGCATTCCTCCTGAACAGGTCCGCACCCTGCCTTCTCAGTGGTCCATCCAACAGCTGTATCTGGCGCACGTCGCCCTGACCGACTTGGAGAATGGACGATTCCTGTATGCGGACAAACTCAGCCGCGCAGGACTCGGTAAGGCCGGGGCCGATACGGGCCGCTTGCATGTGTGGCTCGACCGCTGGTCGCTGTCAGCCGATGAGGCGTCCTCCCCGCGTCACACATTAAAGGCCGCGACCGACACCTTTGCCATCGACCTGGCACTCACATCAGCGAAGCCGTTGGTTCTGCATGGCCAGAACGGCGTCAGCCGCAAAGGCCCCGCTCCCGGACAAGCCTCACACTACTATTCACTGACTCGCCTCGCCACAGAAGGCCACATTCGCGTGGGCGCCGACACCTTCGCCGTCACTGGTCTCAGCTGGATGGATCATGAGTTCGGCTCGGCGGACCTGCCGGACGACGTGGTGGGCTGGGACTGGTTCAGCCTCCAGCTCAGCAACGCCACAGAACTGATGTGGTATTCCCTGCGGCACGCCGATGGGACCTCTGACCCGGTATCCGGTGGGACGTTCATCCTGGCCGACGGCCGGATTCAACCACTGACACGCCAAGACCTTGCCATTGAGCCCCTCTCGCACTGGACCAGCACCCGGTCGGGCGGGCGGTACCCTCAACGCTGGCGGCTTACGGCACCTTCAGTGGGAGTAGACCTGGAAGTGGCATCACTCCTGAACGATCAGGAATTGGATACGGCCCGCAGCACACGAGTCACCTACTGGGAGGGCGCGGTATCCGCCTCGGGTCGGGCAGGCGGTGTGCCCGTTACCGGCAACGGATATGTGGAAATGACCGGCTATGCCGAACGAGTGACGCCAAAATTGTGACCATCCATTGCCACAGCACCATCTCTCACCTTGACTCGGTCGCGACGCTATGGTTAGGTCTGCGGCCACTGTGATGACCTTATCTACTCGAATCATGCTCCTGCTCCGGCGATCCGTCTGCCTCGTTGGCCTGCTCCTCCTGGCCTGCGGATCACGGGAATCGGCGGTGGTGTCGATCGCGCTCCACCCATCCAATCCCAACATTGTCTACGTAGCCACAAACGATGCCGTGCATAAGACGCGCGACGGCGGCGCGACATGGGAGCAATTTCCCGCATTCACGGCTCGCCGCGTCACGACGCTCGCAATTGACCCGAAACTGCCCGCCACGGTGTATGCCGGCACCATGGGCGATGCCATCTACAAGAGTCCAGACGGCGGCCAGCACTGGCTCCCGCACAACATCGGACTCAAAGAACATGTGTCCTTCATCAATGAAATCATTTTCCATCCCGACAACACCGAACTGATCTATCTCGCCACCACCGTCGGCGCCTTCATCTCCAAGAACGGAGGACGGGAATGGGAAGAACGCATGGCGGGCATGAAAGAAGTGCACATCGTCACCTGCATCGCCATGGACCACCAACATCCCCGCATCCTCTACGCAGGAACGACAGGCGGCACGTACCGCAGCGAAGATGGCGGCTCCTCCTGGCAGAAGAAGAACCAAGGCCTCATTCCCGAGGAGGTGCTGAACGCGGCCATGGCGCTTGGAGTGAACGTGTTAGCGGTTGATCCGCAGCATTCCGAGGTCGTCTATGCCGCGACGACCAAGGGGCTCTTTCGATCAACCGACCAGGCCGAGCATTGGACGGAAATCGGACAGGGACTCTCGCATCAGTTTGTCAGCACACTCGCCCTGCATCCCACCGATCCCAACACCCTGTATGTCGGAGGGCCGGACGGCATCCGCAAGACGGTCGACGGCGGGAAAACCTGGCAGCCGAAGAATCAGGGCCTGACGACCCTGAACATCCGGACCATCAGTATCAGCCCAAGTGATTCCCAGGTGCTCTATCTCGGCACTAATGGAAGCGGACTCTACCGATCCACCGACGGCGGACAGAACTGGACCCCGATCCCGCTGGTCAGTCCCAACCAGGCACCACCCAAGGTGTAACAGCCCCCAGGATCAAGGATGCCGCGACTGTTGCTCATTCGCCATGGAGAAACCGACTGGAATCGATCCGGTCAGGTAATGGGTAACCAGCCGATTCCCCTCAATCCTACCGGCGAACAGCAGGCTCGCGCCTGCGCCGACATGCTGGCGCAGACCCTGATCGCCGGAATCTTCACCAGCCCCGTGTTACGCGCGGTGCAAACGGCCGACATCCTGGGGCGGCCACAAGCAACCCGGCCCCAACACCTGGCCGGGTTGAGTGAGATTGGGGTAGGCGACTGGCTCAATCGATATTGGAAAGACTTTGCTGAGGATCCAGCCAAACTAGACTGGTATACCCAACCGCATCGCGCTCGCCCTGCCGGCGGTGAAACGTTACAGGAAGTCCAGGCACGGGCGGTAGCCGCGGTCGAGCAGGCATTGCAGACAGCCCCGGATGGGACCTACCTCCTGGTGTCCCACGGCGACGTCATCCGGGCGCTGCTTGCCCATTACCTCCGGCTCGACCTGAGCGCCCTCCGTCATGCACGTATTGACCACGCGGGGGTTAGCGGGCTGGAACTGACCAGCGCCGCTGCACACCTGCTCTTTCTGAACCATCGCCCAGGCCTGGACAGGCTGGCCTGAGCGATGCTCGCCTCCTAGTGAGCGGAAGCCCCCTCCGAACCCGCCCCGTAGTACCGACTGCCATACCGCTTCAATTCGTCGGACATGGCCGTCCATTCTTCTGCCGTCAGCAACGACTTCATCTTGAAGCGAAGTCCCAGAATCTTTGCAGCGGATCGCATCCGGTTCGTGTTGAGTTCGTCCAGGATCTTGGTGAACTCCTCCGGCGAGGCAGAATAGTTGGCATTCAACTCGTAAAGCGCACGATGTGACTGACGGTGCTGCTCCCGTGCCGACTTAATTTCGGTAATCATCTCCCCCATCACGACATTGACCTGCTTGGCTGTCTCCGGATTCTTCACATGTTTGTCGATCAGGCCACTGACATCCTGGGTGGCTTTGCTCCAGTAGTAGTCGCCCTTTCCATGCTCATAGTTGCCATGGTGATGAGAACAGCCGGTCAGCCCAACGGCGAGAATTCCAACAAGAAGCAGCAAGGATCGATACCGCATGACACCCTCCATCATAAAAAGTGAAACTCCGAATAAAACGCGTTGCGCAACAGCGTCCCCCTCCCGTAAGCTCCCTCGGGATGTGGGCAGAGGCGAGGAGGACCGCATGGGCGAGGACAAAGGGCGCCAACCAGGATCAGGGTCAATCGAATCACTGCGGGAAGAGTTCCGGGCTCATCTCGCCCTGTTTTACAGCCGACTCAAGCTGGCCGCCCCCTATGACAGCGTTGAAAAGGCCCTGGGAACCCTGACCAAGACCCTCAAAGCGCTTCCGGCCGAGGAACTGAACCAAGTGGCTTCAGACACGTCACAACGATGGACCCATTTTCGTGCGGCCTTTGTCGAATCCGGTCTGAATCTGAAGCATCGTGGCATTATTGCCGGCCTGGCACAATCAGGAACCCCGCTGGATCTCCCCGAAGAATTCGACCATCTCCTGAGCCTATACCGACGCCCGTCCTAACCGATCTGCGAGTAACCAGCGCCAGCGCCGCTTCACCACAACGCTGCACGGGATGACGAGCTACGCCGCCCGTCCATGCTCCACAGCGATGGCTTTCAGCTCCTCGTACACCAGCATCAATCGTGTATTTTCGATACGGTAGGCCACTGTGACCGTCAACAACCCAAAGGCCACCACGATGAGGCCAACTCCGGTGACGCCGATCCCCAGTAGCACACTACCCAACGAATTGAGTTCGCCCTGCAGGAGATAGGTAATCAGGAAACCCAACGTCCCGAATCCCACGAGACCGAACCAGAGAAATGTGAGGATCGAGGACGACCAGGGCACTCGCTTTGTGCAGACCAGCCGAAGTCCCTCACCGTCGGAGATCAATTCGATGGATCCCTTCAACGGCCATGCTGTGCGAAAGCGCATGGAGAACAGGCGATGGGTCGGCCTGATGACCATGCGATTCACCTCGGGAAAGACCCTCGCCACTCCGTGCGGCAAACTCAAAAACCCGTTCGAGTCGAATGCTCGCAGCAGTTTGGGAAGTGTGAGCGCCGGGAATCGGTCCTGTATTTGCCCGAGCCCATAGCCATACCGACCGGCGTCTGACGAGAGACGGGTATAGTACATCCAGTCACCGACCAGCAGGCCGATGAACAACACAATGGCAAACGCCCCGGCTAAAATCATACGCGAAACTTCCCATAGCGCCTCCCGGAGAATCAAGCCCGGACAGTCGTCGCGCGCGTTGAAAAACCTCAGGAACCTGTTGACTCCCCAGGAGCGCTTTGGCTACATTAAGCCCGTTCTTATCCGGCGGGTGAGGACGAGTCATCCGGGTCGCAGCCCCGCCTTCATAGATTTTTCCACGCCACACTTTCTCTTTTCGACACTCAGTACTGTGGAGTGTGCGGCCAGGCAGGTGTGAGTTTGCGGAGGGACGATGGATATCGCCAAAGTCGAGCGAGTGTACACCAGTTATTCCGGCGTCTACGATCAGATTTTCG